>Ga0182027_10000011_pt1 | contig 261699 bp, 251 predicted proteins | sample 712E1DmetaG_FD_121300 | JGI IMG/M metagenome (GOLD analysis project Ga0182027, IMG submission 121300) | Permafrost microbial communities from Stordalen Mire, Sweden - 712E1D metaG (Illumina Assembly) | ecosystem: Environmental > Terrestrial > Soil > Wetlands > Permafrost | place: Sweden...
TGAGGCTTGGAGGGCGACTCCCGTCGGTCGCTCGAAAAGAAAACCCCGGCCAATCGCCGGGGTTTTCTTTCCGGATAGGCGACCGAGGGGAGTCGAAGGGCCAAAGCGGTCGGGCGACATCCGTCGGTTTGACTTCTCGATCATATGCTCGCATATTTTCATATCACCTGATCTTACGGAGCCTTCATGCAGCGATCGATAGAGGCGCTTGCCGCCCTCTTTATAGCGTATTCCTTTTTAGGTTGGATTATCGAAATAACTTATAAGACGATCACCGAAGGCCGGGGCTTCGTCAATTCGGGGCTCTTGGGCGGGCCGATAATCCCCATCTATGGTTTCGGAGCCTTTCTGATCGCCCGCTTTGACGACGCGACGCGGGGTCTGATGTTCTTGCCGCGGATACTCGCCTTAATCCTAATCTGCGCCGCGCTCGAGTATATCGTCAGTTTTTTGTTCGAGACTATATTCAAGACTAGGCTGTGGGACTATTCACAGAAGAGATTCAACCTGCAGGGGAGGGTCTGTCTTTCTTTTTCGCTAGCGTGGGCCGCCTTGGCAACGCTCTTCATCTATGTCATTAGGCCGATGACGGAGCCTCTAATGGAGAGCTTTCTTTCGCTGCCGTGGGCTCCTTGGGCGGTACGCGCGGCGGTCACCCTGTTGCTGTTGGATGCCGCGATCAGCTTCCATGGTCTTGCGAGAACCTCGCAGTTCATCGCGAAGCCGCATGCGCATCTCGAGCCTTTCGACCTTGGCAGCATCCAAGCCTCGAGCCGCGGCGTCGCCAGACGCCTGTTGTCCGCATTTCCCCACCTCGCGCGGTCGCTGGCCGGCGGCATCGGCCTTGACCTCGTCAGGCGCTCGGGCGAGGAGGGCGGGAGCAATTTCGCGAAGGCGCTCCAAGCGATACGCTCTCGGCCGGATGGGCCCGAGGGCCTCGATCCCGACTACCTGGCCGTCGTTAGCGACATCTTGGGCGACGAGAAGGTGCGGAGTATGGGCGGAATCAGGCACCACGATGACAGCGTGCTGCGCCATTCGTTGACCGTGTCGCTCGCGTCATATTACATCGCGAAAGATCTTGGCTTCGATGCGCCGTCGTCGGCGCGCGGCGCCCTCCTTCACGATTTTTTCCTATATGACTGGCGCATCGAGAAGGGCAGGCACCATCGGACGAGTCACCCGCGTACGGCGCTAGAGAACGCCCGCGCGCGCTTTGCCCTTAATCCGATCGAGGAGGACATAATCCTCACGCATATGTGGCCGGCGGCCAAGCCCTTCTACTCGTTTAGGGAATCCTTCCTGGTGAGTTCGATAGATAAGATTGTATCGACGAAGGAAGTGGCCAAGATGCTCAAGGACCGATTGCCGGGCTAATCCGGGGCATATTGCCGAAAGCGTCGGCCTCGATGCCATTGAGTCGGATATTGTCTTTCCTTAGGAGGGGCGGGTCAAGTTTTTAGGGGAGGCTGCCTTGATGGCCGATTCCAGCTCCCCGAGAGCGGCGGTCTTGCGGCTTTCCTCCATAAACGAGGCGCGTATGCCGTTGCGCAGGAGCACGGCGATGCCTTCCTTCCCTAGGGCGAGCTTCTCTGCGCAGCGTTGATATTCTTCGTTTAGCTCGATCGTAAAAAGAATGGGATCGTCGGTGTTGAGCGTGGCGGCGAGGCCCCGAGCGAGGAATTCCTTTATCGGATGATCCTCGTAGCGGCGGACGTATTTGCCGGTGACGACGTTGCTTGCGGGACATATTTCGAGGGTTATGGAGCGCTCCTTGAGCAGGTCCATGAGGGAGGGATCCTGGATGGCCGAGGTTCCGTGGCCTATGCGCTCGGCGCCGAGCTCGAGGACGGCGTCCCTGATGGATTCAGGTCCGACTTCTTCGCCCGCGTGAGCGACCGCGTGGAGGCCGGCCTCGCGGGCGGCCGCGAAGACGTCTTTGTACGCGATACAAGGATTGCCGATCTCCTGCCCGCCTAGGCCGATGCCCAGTATGCGGTCGGTCGGGCGCCGCGAAAGATAATCTAGAAGGTAGTTCAGGTTGCGCGCGGCATTATCGCGGCCGAATCCGCGGGACACGTCGATGAGGAGCCGAGCGTCGGTACCGCCGCGTTCGGCGAGGGCGGCAAAGCCTTCGACGAGGGGATCCATGATGCCAGCGAAGTCGACGTCACCCTGTTTTAGCACCATGGACGGCGCCACGAAGAGCTCTAAATAGTGGATATTGTTGCGACGCGCATATGAATCGACGTCGGCGACGATGCACTGGAAATCCTCGGAAGCGCGGAATAAGGACTGCAGGTAAAAAAAGTTTTTTAGCATGACGCCGAGGCTGTCCATCTGGAGAAGCTTGCGGAAGTCGGCCGGGCTCTTTAACGAAGAATCGGCGTTGTACTTTTGGTTTAGCCTGAAATAGCTTTCGAAGCTCACCGTGGCCTCGGCGTGTATGTGAATCTCGGTCTTCGGTAGGGAGGCTATGAAGTCCGAGACCCGATGCGATGCCATATTAGATGCCCCCGGGGAATTATATTCTGCTTTTTAATTATCGGCATACATCCTAGCGCACGCTGTGCAAAAAGGCAAAAAGCAAGCCGATTTGGCCTCATAATATGAGGTTTTCGCTAGAATTCTATCGTAAAACCCGTGTAGAATTCCGTCGGTTTTATACTTTCGACGGTGATGGATCCTATACGCGCGCCCGGGGGACCTTCTTCCAGCCATTCCCTGAACTCAACCAAAGCGGCGTTTTCGCCCTCCGCCGCCAGCTCGACGTCGCCGTCGGGAAGGTTTCGCACCCAACCGTCGATGCCCAGTCTCTCGGCCTCGCGGCGGGCGAAATAACGGAAGCCCACGCCTTGGACGCTTCCCGATATCCTGGCGTGGAAGGCGGCTCGTCCTTGTTTAGGGTCGCCCGCCAGGGGGCGCCTCCATTAGAACGGCTATACGCAGCTCGAGGTCCTGATAATCGAAGGGCTTGTAAACGACAGGAAAGGGAATCTCGAAGTCCGGCCTCAGGAAGCCCGATGTGATTATGATGCGCTTAGATGCGAAGTATTTGCGGAGGAATCTGATCCAGTAATCGCCTCCCAGGATGTCCATCCGATAGTCTGACACGATGAGATCCACTTCGAAATCGAGAAGCTGCTTGAGAGCTCCCACGCCGTCGGAGGCGACGAGGATTTCGTAGTCGTTTTTGGCAAGGTAGTCGCGCAGGCTGAGTCGGATCGAGTCTTCGTCTTCGACGATGAGGACGAGTCCTTTGCTAGACATCCTTTGCTTTTACCTTTTCGACGAATTCGGCGACGGCCGCCGCGACGGCATCGAAATCCAGGGGCTTGGCGAAGAATGCGTCCGCGCCTTCGGCGAGCATCGCCTGGGCCTCTTCGGGCCTGTCCAGGCCTGTCATTGCGATGATAAAGGGCTTGCCGAAGCCCGGGTCTTCCTTGATCTTGCGGCAGAGGGCGTGACCGTTGATGCCGGGAAGGTCAATGTCGAGTATCACGAAGCCGGGGCGCTTTTCGGCGAGGAGGCGTCCCGCCTCGAAGCCGTCGAAGGCTTGATGCACGGTGAAATCGGCGAGCTTACGCGCGAACCATCGTTTGAGCAGGTCATTGAGCTCGGCGTCATCATCGACTACGAGGACAGCGCTCCAATCGACGTCATCTTTAAAACGCTCCTCGAGACCGATGGGAACCCGCATTCCGCGCGAGTCGAGAAAGCTTATGAGATCCTCGGCATAGATTCGGTATTGGCCGCCAGGGGTCGTAAAGGCTTTGAGGTATCCGTTACGGATCCAGTTAATCGCTGTCTGGTTTACTACACCGCAGAGATTGGCGACTTCGAGAGCGGAAAAAATACGGATTTTCTTGATGCTCTTTGCCATATGCCTTCCTGGATACCTGTAAAATCATTATAGCAATTATATCCATAATGTCAAAGATAACTTAATTTATTCTATTGATTTTTTACGCGCTAGCCCGTACCGTAACCGCCATGGAATTGACTGAAAGCGCTATCGCCGGACTCAGCATCGACGAGATCGCCATTATGGACAAGATCGCTTCCGAACTCCGCATCAAGACGAGCCAAGTCTCCGCTGTAGTCTCCCTCGTGAACGAGGGAAGCACTATCCCTTTCATAAGCCGCTACCGCAAAGAGCGTACGGGCAGCCTCGACGAGGTGCAAGTGCGCGATTCCGCGCATAAGTTCGAGACGGGCAAAGCTCTCGAGGAGCGCAGGCTCGAGGTTATCCGCGGGATATTTGCCCTAGGCAAGCTCGACGAGCTTCTCTACGCGAATCTCCGCAAAGCCACGACGCTTTCCGAAATAGAAGATATCTGGACGCCCTTCAAGAAAAAAAAGAAGACGCGCGGGATGCTAGCGCTCGAGCGCGGCCTGGGCCCTCTTGCCGAGATCATGGCGAGCTCGGACGAAGCGGCGGTGGACGAAGCCGCTCCGACTTTCGTGCGCGAGTTGCCCGATACTCCCGAGCTCGGCGTGCCCACGGCGCGCGACGCGGTACAGGGCGCGATGGATATCATCGCCGAACGCATGTCGCAGGACGCGGACAACCGCGCGGCGGTAAAGCGTTTCTATATCTCCGGCGGCGCGCTCAAGGTGAAGGGCGTCGGAGACGAGGCGAAAAAAGCCGCCTCGACCTATCAGATGTACTGGGATTATTCCGAGCCGCTTTCGGCGCTCAAGCCCCACCGCGTGCTCGCGGTCAATCGAGGCGAGCGGGAGGGCGAGCTCGAGGTCGTCCTTTCGGTCGATGAAGACGGCGCCGCGGCTCTCTTGCAGACTCGGACGAGGACCTGCAATCGCTACCACCGCGAGGCGATAGACGAAGGCCTGCGGCGCCTCCTCGGACCGGCTGTCCTGCGCGAGATCCGCAGCGATGCGTCCGAGAACGCCGACGGGCACGGCATCGACGTCTTCTCCGAGAATCTGCGCAACCTCCTCATGCAGCCGCCGATCAAAGGCACGCGGGTTCTCGGCGTAGACCCGGGCATACGCACCGGCACTAAATGCGCCGCTTTGGACGAGACGGGCAAGTTCCTCGATTACTTCCTGATATTCCAGGAACGCGATCCCGAGGCCGCGAAAAAGGCCATAACCGAATCGGTTCGCAAGCACGGCCTCAAGCTCATCGCGGTTGGCAACGGCACGGCTAGCCATGAGACCCAGGAAGTCGTAGCGGCGGCCATAGCCGAGTCGGGCCTCGAATGCGAGTTCACCGTGGTCGATGAGGACGGCGCCTCGGTGTACTCGGCGAGCGACATCGCGCGCGACGAGTTTCCCGAGCTCGACCTCACGGTCCGCGGCGCGATATCGATAGGGCGCCGCCTCCAGGACCCCCTCGCCGAGCTCGTGAAGATCGATCCAAAGTCCATTGGCGTGGGCCTGTACCAGCACGATGTCAACCAGAAGCGCCTCTCGGACAGCTTGGACGAGGTCGTCGGCTCGGTCGTCAACAAGGTGGGCGTGAATCTCAATACGGCGAGCGCCTCCCTTCTCAAATTCGTTTCGGGCATCAACTCGGGCACCGCCAAGAAAATCGTGAAGTACCGAGAATCTCAGGGTATGATCACCGGCCGCGACCAGCTAAAAGGCATTCCGGGCATGGGCGACAAAACCTTCGAGCAGTGCGCGGGCTTCCTGAAAATACCCGAGAGCGCCAACCTTCTCGACAATACCTGGGTGCATCCCGAAAACTATGGCCTCGCCACGGAGATACTCGATCTCGTGCGCTCCGGGGCCGAGCCCACCGCGGAGGCCCGCGTGGGCTTGAAAGAAAAATACGCCGTGGGCGACACTACCTTGAGCGACATCATCGCCGAGATCAAGAAGCCTAACCGCGACCCGCGCGAGGGCTTCCCGAAGCCCGTGCTGCAAAAGGGCGTGATCAGGTTCGAGGATCTTGTAGAAGGCATGAAGGTTGCCGGCAAAGTCAAAAACGTCGTCGATTTCGGCGCCTTCGTCGAGATCGGCATCAAGGAAAGCGCCCTTATCCACGTCTCCGAGATGTCCGACCGCTTCGTCAAGGACCCGATGGAAGTCCTCAAGGTGGGCGACGTCCGCGAGTTCCGCATAATCTCGATAGACGCCGCGCGCAAGCGCATCGGCCTATCGCTAAAAAGCGATCACCAGGCGCCGCGGCCGCGCCATGAGGAAACTCGAGCGCCGGAACCGCGCCGCGAGAGTGCCCATCCGCTCGGCTCGCACTCCGGCGAAGCTCCCCGGCCGGCGGCGGCGACGCGCAAGCCAGGCTCCGCGGCCGTCCGCCCCGCCCAGCCGCCTCGCCGCGAGAAGGAGGACGATGGTATGACCTACAATCCTTTCGCCGATCTCCTGAAAAATAGGAAAAAATAACGAAATCAGGTCTTGACAGAGCGCTAAAAGTAGTTAATAAAACTTCATATGAAAAACATGAATACGCATAACGAGGGGCTCCAACGAGGTTTCGGCTGCATCGGCGTCTTGATCCAGGTAGGCTTAATAGTCACCGACTACGCGGAACCCGACGATTTGTTTCTTAGCCCTATCTATTTCGTCTTTGCTCTGCTCTTCATGGCGACCGCTCTGTCCGCCTTTTTCGGCCCCCTGCAGGCGGCCCTTTTCTTCGGCCTGACCGCCGTCGAGACGCTCTCCAGTCTCAATAGTTTCTACGGGCTGGGATTCGCCTTGGCAGCGGTTGTCATCCTTTCTCGGAGGGGATGGTTCTTCCGCTGGCCAATGATCAAGGCAGCCATAGTCGCGGCGGTCGGCTGCGTTTCCCTAATCGCACCGGTCGCGGCCTCGGATCAGTCTCCAATAAATCTCGTGCCCGCGTTTATAAGCGCGTCCATCTATACCTTTCTCGTCTTCGGCTTGGCCAGAAGTCGCTTCCTTTCCGCCCTCGCCCCCAAGAAACCGATGTTCAGGCTTGCCGACTACAAGCTCAGCAAGAGGGAGAGTCAGGTGGTCAAGGCGCGGCTCCAGGGGAAAACGGTCAAGGAGCTGGCCATCGAAAACGGCCTGGCCGTATCCACGGTCAGGAACACCATCGCCAACGCCTGCCATAAGCTCGATATAGAAGGCCTGGAAGCGCTTATTACATTGGGCGAGCGCTTTCGCGTCGAGTGATGTGAAGACTCGCCTGTAGCGAGCTTGCCTTGCTCGGCCCATCCTTACGTGCTATCCTTCGTTCAAATCCTGAACGGCTATGCGAAGGAAGGCGATTTAATGCAAGCGATGATCCTCGCCGCTGGGATGGGCAAGCGGCTCGGCAAGTATACGCAGGATGGCACCAAGTGCATGGTGCTCGTGAACGGAAAATCTCTCATCGCGCGGGCCCTCGAGGCCCTTATTCAGGCGGGCATCAAGCGCGTAATCCTCGTGGTGGGGTATAGGGCAGAGCGCCTGCGCGCCTTCCTGGAGGGCAAGTATCCCCAGCTCGACATCGTCTATGTAGTCAACGAGATCTACGATACGACGAACAACATCTACTCCCTATGGCTTGCCCGCGAGCACCTCGCGGCCGACGATACCATTCTCCTCGAGAGCGACCTCATTTTCCAGAGCGTTATTCTCGAGAAGCTCATCGCCGATCCCGAGCCCAATCTCGCCGTCGTCTCGAAATTCGAGGCTTGGATGGATGGGACGGTCACGATGGTGGACGATGAGCGGAACATCGTGAGCGTAATCGATAAAAGGGCCTTTAAGTGGAAGCGGGTAGAGGAATACTACAAGACCGTCAATATCTACAAGTTTTCCCGCAAGTTCTCGCAGTCCTACTACCTCCCCTTTCTCGAGGCCTATCTGACCGCTTTCGGCCACAACCAATACTACGAGCAAGTCCTTAAAGTACTGGCGATGCTCGAAGACGTGCAGTTCAAGGCCCTCCCCGTGAGCGCCAAGAGATGGTACGAGATCGACGACCCCAACGACCTCGCCGTCGCCGAGACCATGTTTTCCGAGCACGAGGGGAAACTGGAGCGCATGCAGGCGCGCTATGGCGGCTATTGGCGCTTTCCCGGCCTACTCGACTACTGCTATCTAGTAAACCCTTACTTTCCGCCTAAACGCATGGTCAAAGAAATGATGACGAGCTTTAGGGAGCTCCTGACCCAGTACCCCTCGGGCGCGGCGATTCAGGGAAGCCTCGCGGGCAAGGTCTTCGGCCTCGATAGCGACCGCGCGGCAGTGGGCAATGGCGCCGCCGAGCTCATCGATGCCGCCGCGCGGCTCATGAGCGGCAGGGTAGCTATGGCGAGTCCCGCCTTCAACGAATACCCCGCGCGCTTCGGGCGCGAGAGGATGAGCATCTTCTCCACCGCCGATAAAAGCTTCTCCTACGGGCCGGAGGAGCTCAAGGGGGCGATGCGCGGCGCCGACATCCTCGTGCTCGTGAATCCCGACAATCCGAGCGGCCATTTTCTGGACGAGGCGCAAACGAAGGGCCTTATCGACGCCCTGATCGCCGAGGGGAAGCGTGTCATTGTCGACGAGTCCTTCGCCGATTTCGCGGAGGCCGGAAAGCGCTTTACACTCCTCGACGAGGCCTTCCTGGCCTCGCGGCCGGGACTCATCGTCATAAAGAGCATATCCAAGAGCTATGGCGTCCCGGGCATACGGCTCGGCGTCCTCGCTTCGGGAGATACCGCCCTGGTCGCGGCGGTTCGCAAGCTCCTACCCGTATGGAACATCAACTCTCTCGCCGAGTTTTTTCTCCAGATCGCCGACAAGTACAAGTCCGACTACCGCTCCGCCTGCGATGCTCTCGCGGCCGAGCGCAGTCGCTTCGCTGCCGGCCTGAAGGCTACCGGCCGTCTAGCCGTCTACCCATCCCAAGCCAACTACCTCCTTTGCCGACTCACCGACGGAAGTACTTCGCGTGAGCTCGCGACACGGCTCCTAGACCAGAAAAGCATCTTTATCAAGGATCTTTCGGGCAAGGAGGGCTTCCCCGCCACCGGCCAGTTCATACGCCTGGCCGTACGCAAGACCGAGGAAAACGACCGACTGATCTCGGCGATTAGGGGCGCGAGCTGATTTCTTCTTGATTTGCCTTGAAATTGACAAAGCGGCGTGCTAATGTTTTGTTCATAAAATGAACGGTTGTTAGGATCAGGGTGCACTACAGGGCGCATCGGATAGGGAGAGCGTGTTTCGGCCGCCTCTCGGAACGATGCGTTACAATCGCTCGCGGTTATCGCGGCCCAGCCGTCGCGACAGGCTTAGTATTATCCGATCGATGCCTGAAAGCAAAGAACACTATGCCCGTACAAACGATACCCGATTTCAACGACAGCGAACTAACCGTCCTCGGCGCGATCAGAGCGGCAGAGTCGGGCGGAGCCCGGCTCACGCAGCGCGAACTCGCGGGCAAGGCGGGTATATCGCTGGGAATGGCGAATATACTCCTCAGGCGGCTCGCCGAGAGGGGCTGGGTAAAGCTTACTCGGCTTTCTTCCAAGAGTGTCCGATACGCATTGACGCCCTCAGGCGTCGGCGAGCTCGCTCAGCGTACGGCGGGGTACTTTAATCGAGCCTCTAGGAGCGCCGAGCTATACCGCGACCGCCTCGAAGCCTTAGTGGTAGACGCCAAGCGGAGCGGGGCCGGGACGATAGTCCTTTATGGCGCAAGCGAGGTCGAATTCCTTCTCGCCTACATCTGCGAACGCCATGATATCGTATTCGTAAAGAGCGCCGACCTCGAGAAGGCGCGGCAATTGGCGCACAGGAGCGGCGGTTTTTTACTCCTCGCGGAAAAAGAGACTATCCCTTTCGACGCTCCTTCTATCGCGCGGGCGAAGGGCGCGCCGGAAGAGAGCCTAGCCCTCGTGCTGGCCGGTGTAGCGCAGGCGCCGCTCTTGGGCTAGACGGAGGATTGGGCAAAAATGGAAGGACTGTCGCGCGAAGATCGGCTGCGTCTCGCGGCTGGGCTCAATTGGGATTACGATGTCGATGTATCCGTGCTGCTCGAGGTGATAGATGGATCTAGCCTTAAAGCGGGGCCCTTCGACGCGCAGAGGCTGCTGGTTCGGAGCCTTGAACGCCTGAGCTGGCACCGAATCGTGGCCCTTTGGGGCATCGATCGCCTCTTGGCAGTCTACGAACCCTCCTTGCTTTCGCGGATAAGGTCGTCCGAATTTAGGAGGCGCTATGCGTTCGTATTCGGATTACTACGAAACGAAGCTGTACCCACTACAGGATGGAGTCCTGAGATGCGTCGAAGGATGCAAGACGGACTTTTTTCTCACCGGTGGTACCGCGCTAAGCCGGGGCTATTACAGCCATAGGTATTCCGACGATTTGGATTTTTTCGTTTGCTCCGACGACCGATTTAACGCGCAGGTCGAATTGGTGATGGCTGGGATGGATGCCGCCGCGATTCGCTGGGACGAGAGCGCGGACTTTCTGCGGGCAGGAGATTTCTGTACGATGGCCGTTTCTTGCGATCGCTATCCCGGCATTCGCTTAAAGCTCGACTTCGTCAACGACGTAGCGCCCCGTTACGGCGAGATCGTTCCAACGCCTGTTTTCGCAAGGACCGATTCGGTTAGGAATATCTTAGGCAACAAGTTGACCGCCCTGTTTCGTTTCGAGGCCAAGGACGTGGCTGACCTTTATACGATTTGCCATAACTATCCATTCTCATGGGCGAGGATTACGGAAGAAGCGCGATCAAAGGAGGCGGGAGCGGAAGCCCCGCTCGCGGCCGAGATCTTGCTAGGTATACCGGAATCCGACTTTCTCGCGGTTCGTTGGAGCACGGCGCCGTCGTGGGACGCCTTCCGCGCCGATCTTGCCGTCATCGCATCAGATCTCGCGCGCGGGAGCGAAAATAGCTTGTGCAAAGGGACGGTTGGGTGAAACGAACACGAATCGACATCGGGCGCAGGAAGAAGCTCGGAGGATTGCGGCCGCGTTGCGAGCCAAGGACCCGTCCATACGCGTAATTGTGAATTATGCGCGCGAAATATACTGACGACGGAGTCATGGTGCAAACCTTACACAAATTCTGCATTGCGTTTTGCCTGGCTTTATCCTTCGTATCGGCGTACGCCCAAGATCAGGCCGAACCGGCGGCGGTCGAGCCTGCGGGACCTTTCGTTATCCGCAGTTTGGACTTCCAGGTGCAGGGGCGCACGCGCGCTTTCGCGCTCGCTCAGAAGCTCGAAGCCGACGGACCAGTCGTGGGAAGGATCTTCGCCGACCGCGCCGCGCTCGATAGCTTTGTCGCGGATAAGAGGCAGATACTCGTAAACAACCGCGTTCTCGCCTCGGCACGGGCGCATGTCGATTTTCAGCCTAACGAGGGCGGCGGCAGCGATGTCGCTCTTCTGTTCATCGTCGCCGATACCCAGAACCTGATCGTCTTGCCCGAGCCTAAGTACGATTCGAACACGGGTCTGACCCTGTACCTGAAGGGGCGCGACTACGACTTCTTTGGCACGATGCAGACCCTCGAGTTAAACCTGAGTTATGTAAACGAAACGGTCAACAACCGCTACTTCGAGGCGGCAACCGATTTCTCCCTTCCGTTTCGCGCTTTCGATGCCGACTGGAGCTTCGGCTTCTTCGAAGACGCAGGCCTATGGACTACGGGGACTGCCAAGTCGAGCAGCGCGGCGAGCATCACGTACGTTATTCCCGGCCTCGGCTTTCCGGCGAGGATCAAGGCGATCCAAGGCCTGTACTACAATGACGATCTGCCGAACACGACGATTGGACAGGATCCTCTATACGAGAGCGATCCTTGGTACCTCTCCGAGTCGATCGCCGCGCAGGCCATAGTTCCGCTCGGCATTTTGCTCGGCCCTTTTGGGGCGCTCAGTCTTACCCCAAAGCTCGGCCTCACCGAGAACTGGTGGCCGAATACAAAGCTTCTCTACTTGAATCGAAGGGGTCCGGCTCTTGCGATCGAGGGCGACCTTAACGCGGGGCGCGTCGATTGGGACGGCAATATGCAGCGGGGAGCTGTCTTTTTCGCAAGCGTCGCCAATACGTATTACGCGGCCTCCAGCGATACGGTCGCCGACCTCGAGCTAAAGCTCGAGGGGCACTGGGCTTGGGGCCGTAAGGTCGGCCTCTCGGCCCGACTTGTCGCGCTGGATCGCTTCCTGGGACATTTCCCCGCCGACGACATGACCGATCTTGGAGTCTACCTCCGGGGCGTCATCGATGCGAGGGCCCAGGGCGCCGCGGGAGCCTTTATAAACGTCTCGGTGCCCGTAAAGCTCTTCGACTTCCCTACGCACGTTTTTTTACGCAAGGATTGGCTCGATTTCGAGTTCCAGGCTGCTCCCTTCGTAGATGCCGCGATAACGGTACCCGACTGGAGCTCCGCGGCAAGCTCGAGCCGTTTCTGGGGCACGGGGGGGCTAGAGTTCCTGATATTCCCCAAGGCCTTCCGGAGTTTTATCCTGCGCGCAAGCGTCGGCTGGGACTTGGCCACTGTGGCGCGGACGGGATCGCTTACTGCCCTGACGAGCGACGGCTACAAACCTTACGAGATATTCATCGGTACCGACCTTTTTACCGATCCCATACTTACGCCTCGGGAGACCTGGATCGAGAATTAGATGCTATAGGCGATAGGAGAGCAGCTATGAGCGAAGAACAGAAAATCATGCATGACCCTGAAGACGAAGTGTCTTTCGTAGACTTGCTTGCGGTCTGCATTCGGTACCGCAGGCTGATCGTCGGCCTTCCGGTGATCGTTACGCTTGCCGCCATCCTTGCGCTGTATGTCTTGCCGATCCTCGGCGTAAACCGAACGAAGCAGAGCTACACCGAGCAAATTGTCGTCGGAATAGGCCAACAGCCCAAGAATTTACAGGAGTATCTCGACTTCGATGTCATTAAGTCGCTCAACGCGGCGCTGTCTTCGACCCAGACCGTGCAGGATCTGTATTCGAAGTATTTTCCCTCGGAAGTATCGGGCATGGATGCCGATGCTCTTTCCTCGTTCGTGCAAAGCGGGATAATCGGGAAGAGGCTTACGCATGCTTATGACGCGAACGAGTCCCTGTTTACGCTGCGCTTCCAGGCGAACGATAAAAAAAAGACCGAGGAGTTTACGCTCGAGCTCTGGGCTAGAGCCTCGTCTAGCGTCCAAGATATTTTAAGCGAAAAGTATGCGACGGCTATTAGCCTAATGAAGCAGCAGTTGAATTCCAGCTTGGACGGGAAACAGGATTCTGCCGCATTACTGCAAAAATCGGCGATCGCGCAAACCTATCAAGTCCTATCGCTTTTTCAGAACAGCAAACAGTTCCCCTTCAGAGGCGATAAAAACGCGATGCTAATCGTAAACCCACAACAATCCAGGAAAAGGGCTATTTTGCTGATTTTCTTCTCCAGCCTCTTCGCGGCTATCCTCGGGGCCTTTATCCTCAACGCGGCGAGGGGCATTCGCCAGGACCCGCAGAGCATGGCTAAACTTAAAGAGGCTTGGGGAGCCAAGAAATGAAGGGCATTGTTCTCGCGGGGGGGATGGCTACGCGGCTTTTTCCCGCCACTCTCGCCCTGTCCAAGCAGATGCTGCCGGTATACGACAAGCCTATGATCTATTACCCCCTCTCTACCCTCATGCTAGCGGGGATCAAGGAGATACTGATCATCTCCACGCCGCGGGACATAGACGGCTTTATGGAACTGCTGGGCGACGGTTCGCGGCTGGGAATGAGCTTTTCCTATGCGGTGCAGGACAAACCGCGCGGCCTCGCCGACGCCTTTATCGTGGGCGAGAAATTCATCGGCGGCGACAGGGTAGCCTTAGTTCTGGGGGACAATGTTTTCTACGGACAGAGCTTCTCGCAAACCCTGGAGCGCGCGGCATCGCGCGAGTCGGGGGCCACTATATTCGGCTACTACGTGTCGGATCCCGCTTCCTATGGCGTAGTCGAGTTCGCCGCGGACGGAAAGGCCGTCTCGATCGAGGAGAAGCCCGCGAAGCCTAAGTCCAACTATGCCGTGCCCGGACTTTATTTCTATGACAACGAGGTCGTCGATATTGCCAAGGACGTGAAGCCCTCTATACGCGGCGAGATCGAGATCACCGCCGTGAACAACGCCTATTTGGAAAAGGGCAAGCTTCATGTAGAGGTCCTAGGTCGCGGCTTCGCCTGGCTGGATACGGGAAACCCCGAAGATCTCCACGAAGCGAGTTCTTTTATTAAAACGATACAGAAACGGCAGGGGCTCTATGTGGCCTGCATCGAAGAGATCGCTTATCGCAAAGGCTGGCTCGACAGGGCGGGGCTACGCGACTCGGCCGAGAGCATGAAGAAGACGGAGTACGGAGAGTACCTGGCCTATCTGGCAGCAAAAGAATAGTCAGAGAAATCAACACAGCAGGGAATGGATTGTACGCGGAGAACGAGTGGACGCTAAGGGCATCGGCAAGAATTACATCTACAACCTAGGCCTCAATTTCCTCAATACCCTATATCCCTTGATTGTCCTGCCCTACGTGACCAGGATCCTCGGGCCTGATAATCTCGGTAAAGTCAACTTCGCGCAAAATTTTGTCTCGTATTTCCTCCTAGTATCTACCTTCGGCCTGCAGGTCTACGGCGTTCGGGAGATCGCGCGGGTACGGCACGATAAAGCCGAACTGGACAAAACCTACGCGGAGCTCTTTTCCGTATCCATGCTCTTGAGCCTCGTCGCGGCCCTCGCCTATATAGGCATAGTCCTCTGCTTCTCGCGCTTTAGGGCCGACAAGGAGTTATTCCTCCTTTTTACGCTTCCTATCCTCCTAAACGGCATTTCCGTGGACTGGTTCTTTTCGGGGATGGAGCGATTCGGCTATATCACCGTCAGGAACGCGATATTTAAACTCGGTTCGCTGCCTTTCCTTTTTATTTTCGTGCATAGTTCCTCGGATTACATCGTTTTCGCGTGGATAAGCATAGCCGCGATCAACGGCTCGGCTCTGGTGAATATATTGGGCACGCGGCGATTCGTGCGGCCCAGTTTCCGCGGCATCGACATAAAAAAGCACCTGCGGGCGCTTTCGACGTTTTTTATCATTACCCTCGTATCGACCTTCGCTGTCTCGCTGCCTGTCACCTTCCTCGGTTTTATGGGCACGGACAGGGACGTGGCTCTTTTCACGCTTGACTATAAGATAATCTTGGTAACCTTGTCGGTGATAAACGCTCTGAGCGTCGTACTATTACCGCGATTGTCCATGATGGCGGAGCGGGAATCTACTCGATTTGACGAGGTAACGCGCAGTCTTTCGTTGATGATAAATGCCTTCGCCATACCTGCCGCCTGTGGTGTGGCGATATTAAGCGGCAGGATCGTCAATCTCCTGGGAGGCGCAGAGTTCGCCGATTCGGCCAAAGCGCTTCGCATAATGTCGGTCGTGATCTTGGTGAGCGCCAACTCGTCTTTCCTTGTGGGCCAGATACTTTATCCGCGCAAAAAGGAAGCGGCGGTACTCGCGTCACTTATCGCTACCGCGATCGCGGCGATCGCGGCCGACCTGTTCCTAATAAAAACCTTTGTCTTTCCCGGCGCCGTGGCCGGTTACCTCCTGGCCGAGACCCTCTACCTCGCGATTCTTGTGGTCGTAGCCTTTCGGCAGAAAGTTTTTAGCTACGACGGGAGGAGCCTCGCTCGGTTTTGCGGTTATTCCCTTATTATGTCGGTGGCAGTCTGGCTTACGGATCGGGCATTGCCAGCCTCCTCCATATATTTAATCGTTCCCGTTAGTATCGGGATCACTGTCTATGCCGCCTGCTTCGCCCTGTTCAAGGATCCTCTCTTCGTCCTGGCGATACGGAAACTATCCAAATCCCGGGGCGCGGCGGAAAATCGATAAGGATGGAAACGCTTTTACTGACCGCGTGCATCGATCCTTCTTCCACGTCCTTCGTAAAAAGAGCGAAAGCGGAAGAAAGGCTAGCGGATTATATAGGCAGTCTTATTCGGTGGATCGATGAGAGCGATTTCGATCAATTAGTCTTCTGCGAGAACAGCGGCTATCCCTATGATTACGGCTCCCTGCAAAGAAGGGCGCGGCTCAAGGGCAAAGGCTTCGAAGTTCTCGTATTCGATGGCAACAAGGAGTCCGCATCGCGGGGAAAGGGCTTCGGCGAGGGCGAAATCCTGGAATATGCGGTAAAAAAAAGCGCATACCTCAATCAAGCCAGATCCTTCTATAAAGTCACCGGGCGTTTGTTCGTTTCGAACATCAATCGACTATTGAAGATAAACGCGGATAAAGAGACTATCTTCCAGCGCTATTATTGGTCGTACCGCGCAGTAGATACGCGATTCTTCAAATCGAGCCTGGCCTTCTTCAATAATATGCTGATCGATGCTTACCAAGAAGTGGACGACGGCGATGGCCGATGCCTCGAGTACGTATATTGGGATAGGCTAAAGCGATTGAGACTGCCAACTTTCGGAGAATTCCCCGATATCGTCGGCATATCGGCGACGAATAACGAACCATACACCCTTGCTAAAAGGCAGCTACGAAAGAATAACTACCTTATTAAGGTGGGATATTTCAATGTTCATGAGGCCTTCTTCTTGCGGTCGTCACGCGTTCGCCTATTCTTGCGAGCTCTGAAAGCACGGATAGCCAAGTAAAATGCTTACCTTTTATAAGATCGAAACTCTGGGCGATCGCGATGCATGAATGGGCAGCTAGGGAGTCATCTTTGAAAAAGGCCTTTATTACCGGAATCACGGGCCAAGACGGGTCCTATCTAGCGGAGCTGCTCATCGACAAGGGCTACGACGTCCACGGCAGCTTGCGGCGGTCCTCCGTTTTTACTACTCAGCGCATAGACCACCTCTTCAATCACGAACGCTTCCATACCTACCACGGCGATCTCGCCGATTCTTCCAATTTGCATCGGTTGATATCGCGGATCGAGCCGGACGAGGTATACAACCTCGGGGCGCAGTCGCACGTGGCGGTTTCCTTCGAGGTGCCGGAATATACGGCAGAGGTGGACGCCGTGGGTACGGTGCGGCTTTTGGACGCGATACGCGACATGAAGGTGCCCGCGAAGTTCTACCAGGCCTCGACCTCGGAGCTCTTCGGGGGATTGCCGGAGACGGCGCCCCAGAGCGAGGCTACGCCCTTCTACCCCAAATCGCCCTACGGGGCGGCGAAGCTTTACTCGTACTGGGTGACGGTGAACTACCGGGAATCCTATGGGATGTTCACCTGCAATGGCCTACTGTTCAATCATGAATCTCCAAGGCGGGGAGAGACCTTCGTGACCAAAAAGATCACCAAGGCCGTGGCCAATATCGCGAAGGGGCGGCAAGAGGTGCTTACGCTCGGCAACCTGGACGCCAAGCGCGACTGGGGCTTCGCGAAGGAGTATGTCGAGGCGATGTGGCTCATGCTCCAGCAAAAGGAAGCGGGCGACTTTGTCGTAGCCACGGGCAAGACCTATACGGTGCGGCAGTTCGTAGAGTTCGCTTTCGAAGAGATAGGAGTCGGGATAAACTGGAAAGGCGCCGGGGTAGACGAAGTCGGTACTGACGCCGCGACCGGCGCGACAAGAGTGAAGATAGATCCGAGGTATTTCCGGCCGGCCGAAGTCGATTTCCTATGGGGAAACCCCGAGAAGGCCAAGCGCTTCTTAGGCTGGGAAGCTAAGACAGAGCTGCGGGAACTCTGCCGTAAAATGGTGAAATACGATTTGACGTACGATACCTATGGCGGAATAGAAGAATAACAATGGCGATTATCGAGGCGTGACCGTGGAAAAAGGCTCGAAGATATATGTGGCGGGGCATCGGGGCTTGGTGGGGGCCGCGATAGTCCGGAGGCTCGAGTCGGAAGGCTATCGGAATATAGTAACCCGCGGCCACTCCGAGCTCGATCTGACTCGGCAGGCGGACACGGAAAGCTTCTTCGAGAGCGAAGCGCCCGAGTATGTATTCCTTGTAGCGGCGAAGGTAGGCGGCATCGGGGCCAATTCGACCTATCCGGCCGAATTCATCTACGAAAACCTGTCGATAGCGCTCAACGTGATCGACTCGGCCTATAAAAGCGGAGTAAAGAAGCTCCTGAACCTTGGCTCGTCCTGCATCTATCCGAAGCTAGCGCCCCAGCCCATGAAAGAGGACTATTTCCTTACTGGCGTCCTGGAGAGCACGAACGAGGCCTACGCGATAGCGAAGATAGCGGCGATAAACCTGTGCAAGCACTATAATCGGCAATTTGGGACGAATTATATAAGCGCGATGCCGACGAACATGTATGGCCCGGGCGACAATTACGATCTCGAGCGGGGCCATGTTTTGCCCGTCTTGATCCGCAAATTCCACGAGGCGAAGATATCGGGGAATGAGGTGCTGCTCTGGGGCGACGGATCCCCATTGCGCGAGTTCTTGTACTCGGACGATCTCGGCGCCGCCTGTGTATTCCTAATGAACGAGATCGACTACGCGGAGATCGGCGATTTCATCAACGTCGGTTCGGGTGCCGAGTTATCGATACGGGAGCTCGCGGCGATGATCGCCGATGTCGTCGGATATACGGGGCCGGTGCGCTGGGATGCGACAAAGCCGAACGGGACGCCGCGCAAGCTGTTGGACAGCTCGCGGCTTTTCTCCTACGGCTGGAAGCCTAGGATAAGCCTGCGCGAGGGCATCGAGCTTGCGTATGGCGATTATTTGCTGCAGACCAAAAAATAATCCTGGTTACGCCTATCGGTGATCAACGCCCTCAGCGTCGTCTTATTACCGCGATTGTCCATGATGGCGGAACGAGAAACTGAAAGATTCGGTGAAGTAACGGGCACTCTGTCGCTAATGATAAACGCATTCGCGCTGCCTGCAGCCTGTGGCGTGGCGCGCTATGGCGGTGGTTATCTGGGCAATCGCGAACTCTTCCTTTCTCGTAAGTCCAATACTCTATCCGCGCAAAAAAGAAACTGTCCTCGAGGCCGACGGCATGATAAGCTTTTATAGGCTGGGCACTCTTGGGCGATCCGGCAATATCCTTTTCCAGCTAGCGGCGGCCTATACGCAGAGCCTGCGTTTGGATACGACATTGCGCACGCCCGATTGGCCGGGGCGAGAGCTCTTCGCTCTCGCAGATCGATATATCCCATTTCCCTTTACGGCGAAGTCGAAATATGGATGGGAGATCCTCCATCGGAGCTCGCTGCGGCGCTATGACTATCTGGGTTTGGGTTACGATCCTAAGATAGAAGAAATAATGGACGGAACAGACTTAAAAGGATATTTCCAGTCCGAGAAATATTTCGCTTCCGCGCGCGAAAGGATAAACGCCTTTTATACCCTGAAGGCTGGACGCTTCGCGGAGCTTCTCGCCGCTATCGCCGATGAGATAAAAATCGGGGAAGCGGTCGCGGTTCACCTACGGCGAGGCGATTACGCTTCTCTCGGGGACGATCATCCCTGCCAGCCGCGCGAATACTATGAGAAGGCGTTTTCCCTCTTTCCGGGGAAGCGCTTTGTCGTATTCTCGGACGATATCGCCGCGGCGGCGGCGATGTTCCCGGATTTAGCGCTGTTCGAGTTCGAGGAGCATATAAAGCGTATCGAGGCGGGGCTCGGGGCTATGGCGCGGCACAATCAGGCCTGGCTCGAATTCTTTCTTATGTCCAAGGCTTCTTCCAATATAATAGCCAACAGCAGCTTCAGCTGGTGGGCGGCGTATTTAAATCAAACGCCGGGCAAGAGGGTCGTGGCTCCCTCGAAATGGTTTGGGCCGGGGATCGCGAGCGAGGCTTCCGAATACGAGGAACTCTATCCCAGCGGCTGGCTGCGAGTATGAGCCTGCCCCGGGTGAGCGTCGTCCTGCCTGTATACAATGCCCGAGCGACGCTGCGAAGGGCGGTAAAGAGCATCCTCAGGCAGGGCTTCAAGGATTTCGAGCTCCTCCTGATAGACGATGAATCTACGGATGGCAGCCTCGAGAGCATCGAATCCTTAGCCGACCCGCGCATCGTCATTATCAAGAACGGCCCTAAGCACGGGCTCGTTCCATCGCTCAATCGGGGCTTGGACGCGGCTCGGGGAGAATATATCGCGCGCATGGACGCCGACGACATCTCCCTGCCCTGGCGCTTCGCCGCCCAGGTTCGGGCCATGGATAAAGAACCGGAACTCTGCGTATGCGGCGCTCAGATCATTAAATTCAAGTCTAGCGGCGTATTCAAGCCGGTAGTCCTTCCCCGCTCGGATAAAGCGATAAAAGTCTTCCAGCTCTTCAGCACCTGCTTCGCGCATCCGAGCGTAATGATCAGAAAGAGCGTCCTCGATAGGTGGAACATCAGGTACAACGAGGGCTCTATAAGCGAGGACTATCGGCTGTGGGTCGATCTTATGGACAAAGGGCGCTTCGCGAACCTAGGCATTCCGGCGCTCTTGTATAGATTGAGCGAAGCGAATCTAACCGCGAAAATCGCCAAGAGCGCGGCATCTACGCAAGAGCGCGCTAGGCAAATGACGCAGATAATGCGCGATGCCTTCCTCTATCATGGTCTGGCATTCGATGAGCATTTCGCGGAGCTGGCGCAGCGCCCCCATCTGATAAATACCGAAGCGGCCCTTATCGAGCTGCGAAAGCGCTTTGCATCTTTAGCTATCGCGACGCGCTGTCCGTCGGTCATTTGGAATCGATTTCGCTTGATCCTGCGCGGGGCTTCGGTGCCGCTCTCCATAAAACTGAAATATTTCGCGCACATTTAGGCGGTCAAGGTGGAACTGAGCTCAGAGCAGTTGTCTAAACTAAAAGATCGCGAACTAGGCATATTGATAGAGTTCGACAAGGCATGCAAGGCCTTAGGCCTTCGCTATACGCTTTCGTCCGGGACATTGCTGGGAGCGGTGCGCCATGGCGGCTTTATCCCCTGGGACGACGACGTGGATGTCGCGATGCCGCGCCAAGACTACGAGCGCTTTATCCGCGAGGCTCAAGCGGAGCTTCTCGCCAATCTATTCGTGCAAACATATCTTTCCGATCCAAAATACCCCTTGGGGTTTTGCAAGATACGAGACACTTCCACGACTCTCAAGGAGTACCGCACCGAGGATATAGCTATGAAAGGCGGGGTCTATATCGACGTCTTTCCTATCGATGGGGAGTCCCCAAAAAAACTTGGCAGAGTCTTCGACAGGCTGGTTATAACCGCCCTGCAAGCCCTTAAATATTCACGATCGATAAAACGGACTCGGGACAATAGCACGAATACGCAGTTGATCGCCGCGGCGATCCTCCATCTTCTTGCGCGGCCTTGGAGCGTACAAACCCTGAACAGAATCGAGACTACCTTTAAAATGCGGCATGGATGCGGCTTAGACCTATTTACCTATGCCGATTCGACTTTACCGCCATACAGGCTGCGAGATTCTCTGCTCATGCCTATGGCCTTTTTCGGCGAATATGGGAGCATCCGGTTTGAGGGACATCGCTTCGCCGCCCTGCAAGAGCGGGAAGGCTATCTGCGCAGTGTCTACGGCGATTATATGACACCGCCCCCGGCGGAGCAGCGGGTTTCGACGCACGAAATCACCGAATTGGCGATGGATCGATAGAGGGCCCATGATCTATATTTGCGCCTTCTTTATGCTTTTCGCCATAACCTATCTCGATTGTTACGGCGGTAAAAATAGAATACTTGTCTATTCTTTGGCCGTCGCATTCCTTGCCTTGCTGGCCGGCACAGCCTACGGCATTCATAGCGATTTCGAAGCGTATCGCAGGGCATTTACCAGTCTTAGGTCTTTGCCTCAAGTCTTCTCCGTTTTTTCTAGTTTTGAACCTGGCTTCCTTGCCTTGATGCTGGGATTCAAGCAATTGTTCCCGAATTTTTTCCTTTTTTATTTGTTTATCATTTCCCTTTGCGTTTGTTTATCCGGTAATTCATTCTTCCGCTATTCGAGCGCGCCGTTTATCGTCGTTTTCTTGTTTTTTTGCAGCGGATATATGCCTCTCTCTTTTCAAGTAATGCGTCAGGGAATCGCTGCCGCGCTGTTCCTGTTTTCTTTGCGCTATATCGCCGACGGCCGGAAATGGATCGCCTTTCTTTTATGCGCGCTTGCATGTACTTTTCATTATTCGGCTATTGTCTTGCTTCCCATCGTGTTCTTCGCGGATTTTAAAGGTTCCAGAAAGCTCTACGCGATCCTATCGATTCTATTACTACTGTATTTTACCTTGCGGATCGATTTGTTCAGGTTCATCGTCCCATCGTTAAGGGTTTTTCTGGAACCGAAATTACCGCATATATGGTCGCGGCTCGCGTTGTATCTGGGGGATACGGCTGTCCAAGGCGCGCCCGTCAGATTTAGCCTAAATTATATCCGTACGATCGCCGTCCTTTGCGTGGCCGTGTTTTATTACGATGACCTGGCGAAGGACTCCAAAATCTTTAGGGTACTATTCAATCTATTCTTTATCAATTTCGTAGTGATGAATCTTTTTAATATGGAAGTGATTTTTTACGGCCGCTTACGCTACTATTTTCAGACCGATTACCTACTGATTCCTTTTTTCTTTAAGTACCTCGACAGACCGAAGAGACGATTGCTGTACGCATTCCTGTTGCTGCTATACGGCGGCTTATGCATAAGCACGTTTTTTTATTCTAATGGGACAGGCTGGGTTCTGGACTATAAATCATGGCTATTCAGCGGCTTCCCGCTCTAAGGGCGAAGCGGTAAGGATTTCACTTGAGCATAACCGTCGTAATACCAACAATTGGAAGAAAAGACGAATTTAATAGGCTGTTTTCGTCCTTGAAAAAACAGAGCTATAAGGAATTCGATATAATAGTAATCGATCAGAATAACAATAATCTGATCGACGACATTATACAAAAGTGGTCGCGGTCCCTCTCGATACAGCATATAAAATCCCCTTTTACGCGAGGCATATCGGCCGCGCGCAACCTCGCGTATCAATATATCCAAGGCGATATCGTGACCTTCTCCGACGACGATTGCTGGTACGAGAGCGATACTTTCGAACGCGCGAATGAGCTGATAGCCAAGGCCGACGTAATATCGCTTAATATGAAGCTGTGGAAGAGCGAGGACGATGGGCGTTTGAAATTGAGCGGCAAAAGCCGGTACTTTTCCAAGTACAGCCTGTTCGACAATTTTATGGAAGCAAGCCTCTTTTTCAAGAGAGAGGATATATTAAAATATCCGTTTAACGAGAAAATGGGCATCGGTTGCGCAAGCATGCGCTGGTCGGACGAGGGCGCCGACGTCCTGGTTCGCATGCTCAAGGACGGCTATAAATTCTACCATTATGGGAATATCCATGTAAACCACCCGGACAACTCGGGGCTTAGCACGAGGAAAGTGAAGCGATCCTACTACTATGGCCTTGGACGGGGATACTTCTTGAGGCTTAACCATTACGATCCTATATATGTAGTCATACGATGCTGGGTTCCCTACCTGCTGTTAGTGTTCTATTCGCTGATCCTCGTACGACCGGCCATGGTAAGGTTTTATATCGATGGGCTCTGGGGCAGGATCCGCGGATATTTCGAGAAGATATGAGAATGGCGGCGAAATAATGAAGATAGCCATTATTCATTACTGGCTGGTGAGCATGCGCGGAGGCGAAAAAGTCCTAGAGGCCCTTTGCGAGCTCTACCCGGAAGCAGATATTTATACCAATGCGCTCTGGGAAGAAAAAATATCGGACAGGGTAAAATCCCACAGGATATTCACGACCTTCGTGAACGTGCTGCCGCGAGCCAAGTTCTGGTATCAGCGCTACTTATTCTTGATGCCGCTGGCGCTCGAGCAGCTGGACTTGCGAGAGTACGATCTGGTGATATCGAGCGAGTCGGGGCCGGCCAAAGGGGTCATCACCAGGCCCGACGCCCTGCATGTGTGCTACTGCCACTCGCCCATGCGCTATATCTGGGATCTATACCCGGACTACCTGAAGGGCAAAGGCTTCGTCACTAAAAATATAATGAAGCTCGCCTTCCATTATTTGCGAATCTGGGACGTCACGAGCGCGGCTAGAGTGGACTATTTTATCGCCAATTCCAACTACGTAGCGAGCAGGATAAAGAAGTACTATCGCCGAGAATCCGAAGTCATTTATCCGCCGGTAGAGGTAGAGCGAATAGCAGTAAGCCAAAAGAGCGGCGACTATTACCTTTGGGTGGGCCAGCTCGTTCAGTACAAGAGGCCGGATATCGCGATAGAGGCCTTTAACCGAAACGGCAAGAAATTGATTGTCATAGGCGAAGGGGAAGAGGGCAAGAGGCTCAAAGCTATTGCGCATGCTAACATACTATTTCTGGGGAAGGTTGCTGATGACGAGCTGCATACACAAATGGAGGGCTGCAAAGCCCTTATCTTCCCCGGCATCGAGGATTTTGGCATAGTGCCGGTCGAGGCGATGGCCGCCGGGAAACCCGTGATAGCTTTTAATAGGGGCGGAGCCTCGGAAACCGTAATCGACGGACAGACCGGGATACTGTTCGATGCGCAATCCCCTGAAGCCTTAAATAAGGCGATCGAACTATTCGAACGGAAGATAGCGCTCTTTGATCGCGCAAGAATACGGGCGCACGCTATTTCATTTTCCAAGGCGATATTCATGGCAAAAATAGATGCCGAGGTGAAGCGATGCCTAAATATATAATAATCGGAGGAGCGGGATTCATCGGATCCAACCTTATTTCACGCTTGCTTCGGCAAACCGATGTTTCTATTACGATAGTCGATGATCTATCGCTCGGGAGATTGGATACTATCGATAGCTTCCTCGCTCGGCCCGATGTCCAGTTTATAAAGGCCGACGCCGGCGATACCGCGGGCTTAGTCCGGCTTTTTCGCGAGCGGGGCCCCTTCGATACAGTCTTCCATATGGCCGCCAATTCTGATATCCAGAAAAGCGCCGCGGATCCTAGAATCGAATTCAGAAATACCTTTATGACTACCTTCTCCGTCCTAGAGGCTATGCGGGCAAACGGGACGGATAAACTCGTGTTCTGCTCTACCTCCGCGATATACGGGGACAAGGGGGGGGCGAAGGTCGCGGAGGCGTCCGGGCCCTATCTGCCGATCTCCTATTATGGCGGGGCTAAGCTCGCCTGCGAAGGCTTTATTTCGGCCTATGCCCATATGAACGATCTGACGGCATCGATCCTACGCTTCCCGAACGTGGTCGGCGACAATGCCACGCACGGCGTCATCTACGATTTTATAAAGCGGCTAAAAGACGATCCGACAAAACTGAAAGTACTAGGGGATGGGAAGCAGAGAAAACCCTATCTTTATGTAAAAGATCTCATCGAGGCCATTCTCCTGGTTTCGGAGAAGGCGAAACAAGGCGTTGGAATCTACAACATAGGCGTGGATACCAATACCTCGGTAGGGCGGATCGCCGCGATCGTGATCGAAGAGATGGGCCTTTCGGATGTGAAGCTAGAGTATACGGGCGGCAAGGCAGGCTGGAAGGGAGACGTACCCCTGTTCGACTACGACTTTACTAAGGTCGCCGCTCTGGGCTGGCAGGCTCACCGCTCATCCGACGAAGCCGTGCGGATGGCCGCGCGAGCGATACTCGAGCAATGGAAGCCGTAATCTGCGCGGGCGGCAGGGGGACGCGCCTCGGGAGCATAGCCAAGGAGATACCTAAAGCCCTGGTACCGATCGCCGGGAAGCCCATACTGCAACGCCAGCTAGAAGATCTAGCGCGGAGCGGCATCGCCAGGGTAACTATACTTACCGGGCATCTCGGCGAGTTAATAGACGATTTTGTCCATTCTCGGGCCTGGGATCTCGAGATTGTCCTGATAAGGGAAGAGCGGCCCTTGGGCACCGGCGGCGGACTGGCGCAGCTGAAAGGCATGCTGGACGAGCCTTTTATTTTTCTCTACGGCGACCTCATTCTGTCCATGGATTTCGGCGCTCTTATCCATGCCCATCGGGAAGGCAAAAGGTTAATGACGCTTGTCGCTCATCCTAATTCCCATCCCTACGACAGCGATCTCATTCTGGAGGATGAGGACGGGCTGGCAGTGGGGCTGCTGGCCAAGAACGCGCAGAGGGCCGGGTACTATGGCAATCTTGTCAATGCGGGGGTATACGTACTCGATCCTCGCTTGCTTGAAGGCATAGAAAATGGGCGCAAGATCGACTTCGAGAAAGAAATCCTAGGGAAGTATATTGCGCTACGCGAAGCGCGATGCCATCGGACGACAGAGTATATCAAGGATATGGGAACGCCCGAACGACTCTCCCAGGCGGAACGCGATATAGAGAGCGGCATCGTGGAAGGGCGCAGGCGAAGCAACAAGCAACGCGCGATATTCCTAGACCGCGATGGGACGATTAATAAGTATGTAGGACTGCTTTACAAGCCGGAAATGTTCGAATTGCTGAGCGGGGCGGCCGCGGCCATCCGAAGGATCAATCGGAGCCCGTACCTTTGCTTCGTCGTCAGCAACCAACCGGTAGTAGCGCGAAACCTCTGCGATATGGCTACGGTCGGGAATATCCATCGGAAGATGGAGACCGAGCTTGGCAAGGAACACGCTTTCTTGGACGATATAGTTTTTTGCCCTCACCATCCGGATCGCGGATTCCCGGGCGAAAACGCGGAATATAAAGTGCAGTGCGATTGCAGGAAGCCAAAACCCGGGATGCTGTTGGACATCGCTAAGCGCTACAACGTGGAACTTAAGTCTTCCTTTTTGATCGGGGACACGACCGGGGATATCCAGACGGCCAAGAACGCCGGCGTGAAGTCGATCCTCGTAGAAACGGGAGAAGGCGGCCGCGACGGGAAATACGAGGCTCGTCCCGACCATGCGGCCCCTGACCTCGGCCACGCGGTCGAATGGATCCTTAATCGCGAAGGGATAAATGCGTAAAAAACTAATCGAGCGATACCTGCATGAGTCTATGGAGATCGCGGCTTCTCTAGACATCGATTCTATCGACGCTCTCATGGAAAAGCTCGACGCGACCCGGCGGGCCGGGGGATCGATTTACATCATGGGGAACGGAGGCAGCGCCGCCACCGCGTCCCATTTCGTAAACGACTTTAACAAGGGCGCGAGCGAATCGATGGATCCGCGCTTCAGGTTCTATTGCCTTAATGACAACACCTCCACGATCATGGCGATCGCCAACGATGCAAGCTATGACGATATTTTCGAATTTCAGCTTAAAAATTACCTTCGGGACGGAGATCTGGTCATTGGGATCTCAGGCGGCGGCAACTCCCTAAACGTGGTCAAGGCTATCGCCTACGCCAAGGCGCGGGCCGTGGCTACGGCGGCGATCGTGGGGTTTGACGGCGGAAAGCTCGCGAAGATCGCGGACCTGGTAGTGCATGTGCGCTCGAACAATATGCAGCACGTCGAAGACATGCATATGATCCTCGATCATCTCATGATGTCGATCATGAGGGACGAAAAGGATAGATGATTGGTAATAACCCAGACCCCGCTGCGCGTGAGCTTCTGGGGCGGCGGAACGGACTTAAGCGATTTTTATACCAAGCATGGCGGGGCCGTAATCAGCGCGACCATCGACAAGTATATCTACTTAATCGTCAAGTCGCGCTACGACGATTCCATCGTTCTCAATTATTCGGAAAAGGAAACGGTCAGCGAAGTCGGAAAGATCCGGCACAACATATTCAGGGAAGCCCTGAAGCTTACGGGAATCGCCGGCGGCGTCGAAATAACGAGCATAGCAGATATCCCCTCGCAAGGGAGCGGCCTAGGATCGTCCAGCTCCTTTACGGTCGGACTATTAAACGCCCTGTATGCCTATATAGGCTCGCCTAAGGGCCCCGCGGAGCTCGCGGAATTGGCCTGCCATATAGAGATAGATATCCTCGGGGAACCCATCGGCAAGCAGGATCAATACGCGGCCGCCTTTGGAGGATTTAGGCGTTACCTATTCCTTCCCGATGGACGCGTTCAGGTAGAGCCGATAGGCATAAGCGAAAGGGATATTATCAGAATTCAACGCGCCTGTAGAATATTCTATACTGGCATAACGCGAAACGCGTCTTCGGTTTTAAGCGAGCAGCAGAAGAATATCGGCAACAATATCGATGCGCTGCTCAAGCTCAAGGAATACGCCATGACCGCCGATTCCCTGCTTCGGGATGCGGATATGGCCGCGATCGGCAGGCTGCTAAACGAGGGCTGGAGCGAGAAAAAGAAGCTCGCGGCAAGGGTGAGCAATGCGGAAATCGATTCGATATACGATCGAGCCATAGCCGCGGGCGCCACAGGCGGGAAGCTGCTGGGGGCGGGCGGCGGGGGTTTTTATCTTTTCGTCGGCCCTGGCGAAAAACTCGAAAAACTACAAACGGCTCTTAGAGAATTGTCGGAGCTGCCATTCTCTTTTACGCGTTATGGGAGCAAGGTAATCATGAACATGGAAGAGAACGTACACCAGCTAAAGTGAAACAGGATTTCCAGCAAGGGAGAGTCTTGATTCCACACAGACACGTGTGTATAGTTATGTGTGGGAGGCAAAGAATGCCTACAAATTTATCTATCGATGACGGCTTGCTGGATACCGCATTGAAAATCAGCGGGCTGAAAACTAAAAGGGATACGGTTAATCAGGCCTTAAAGGAATTTATTCAACGAAGAGAAGCTGAAGACCTGATTGAAATGTTCGGAAGCATAGAATACGAGAAGCAGTATGATTATAAAAAACTTAGAAATCGCCCATGAAATATATTATCGATACTTCCGTTTGGTCGGTAGCATTTAGAAAATCTCCAAAGAATAACGAAGAAACGGCGTTGATTGAATTAGCCAGAAATATCATCAGAGAAATGAAAGTAGTGATGATCGGGCCTATCCGTCAGGAATTATTATCAGGAATATCCGATAAGAGTAAATTCGAACAATTGCTTCAAAGAATGTCGGTTTTTACCGACAGGATCATTCAGACGGAAGAATACGAATTGGCGGCGGAATATTCAAATGAATGCAGGAAGAATGGAATTCAAGGATCGCATATAGATTTTCTTATATGCGCCGTCGCAACGACGAACGACGCCGTTATTGTTACTTTAGATAAAGATTTTGAGAAATACCCGAAATATATACCAATAAAGCTATACCGGAAATAAAGAGGGTTCACAAGGTGGGCACGGGGAAAGAGTCGGGAGCAGAATTCAATGATCGCATACCCGGGCTCGACTGCCTTGTTCGGTACCATACTCAGTCCTATATCACCAGTTTCGAGGTGACGGTTGGCCAAGCGTAAAATCCTCTCTGGGAGGGATGATTGAAGATGTTGTCGAACTCAATGATTATGCGGTGCAGACACGATATCCAGGGGATTATACTCCCATATCCATTTCCGAACATAATGGCTGAAGACGAATAAGACAAAAAGGCACGAGGAAATTCGCAAGCGATAGGGTGAAAGGAGGCTTCGGGTGAAAAGAACCCATGCCGATGTCGATCGACTAATCGCGGAGTTGACGCTCGATAGCGCCATGCTGGACGAGCTGTCCGCGCAAAACGAGCGAGCGACCGAGCGGCTTAATCGCGGAGCCACCGACGACCTTGACTATGCCGCCCTTGGGTACACCGTGCATAACATCTACGGCGTGATCGAGAACGCCTGCTTAAGGATATCGAAGTTCTTCGAAAACGGCCTTTCGGCCGATGGGTGGCACAAGGATCTCCTCAATCGCATGATTCTCGAGATTCCCGGTACGCGTCCGGCCTTTTTTACTCGGGAGGAGTTCTTGATACTGGACGATTTGCGCGCATTCCGCCATGTGTTTCGCAATCTTTACGGCCGTCCATTGGATAGGGAGCGCCTCTCGTCCCTCCAAAAAAAGACTAGGTCCGCGATCCCGATATTCAAGAATTCCATTCTGCGGTATACGAAGTTTCTAGAACGGCTTCGTGACGGAATCGAGGAGTAGATGGCGGCATTCCCGAATTTCGACGTCGAAGCCGCCGCTCGGCGCATAAACGACGAGAATGGAAAAGAAGATAGGCTCAGGGCCGAGCGAAGAATTGACGCGCAAATAGAGGCTCGGAGAATAGCCGCCGAGTTTCGCGCCCATAACGAATCGATCAGCCGGATCTGGTGCTTCGGTTCCACGTTCGATGTCTCACGTCCGTACAGGATGGATTCCGATATCGACCTGGCGGTCGAGGGAGGCGATATCCTCAAGCTCATTTCGATCGCGGAGGCTTCGAGTTTCTCGGTCGACCTGATCGATATCACGGATTGCGACGATGAATTCGCGCGCTTGTTGCGCGAATCGGCGACGCTGGTATAGTGTCGGTGGATAAAGAAGCCTATCTATCAGAAAACGGCATCCTAATAGATTTTCTTATATGCGCCGTCGCAACAACGTTCGACGCTGTTATTGTTAGAGAGAAGAGTGAGGGCATTCGCTGAAAAATGGCTCGAGGCGCGCCGAATAAACGCCGGTGTATAAGAGGGACACGGTGGAAGATAAAAGAAGACGAGGATTACTAAATAAGAAAATAAAATTCGAGCATACATATCGCGCGATCGTTACCATGCTCGATGAAGAGAATGTTTCGGATGTGACACTCATGAGCGAGGATGCGCTGGCATGATCAAGACGGCTGTTGTTTCCGAACTTACCGCCAAAGTCGTTGCATTGATACGCGGCGATTCAATGTGGATAAATTCCTGACAATTTACCGAGCGTCCGATAATGGCTAAGGGAGCGGAATTTAAGCATTTCGTACGTTCCATTTCCTACATTCCCTCTGTACTCACTGCGGTCTCTGTGTGAGACATTCTTAATTTGAAGAGAAGAGGGTTCGCGCGGTGGGCGCGGTGGAAGATTAGGAGAAGGGGAGATATAAGACTTGAATTGGCCCTTCTTGTATTTTTCACTTACTATATTTTCACTCGGTAGTCGCCAAAGCGTAAGGTCGCATTTTTATAAGGACGGGAGAACATGGTAGACCCCGCACGAGCCGCTCGACGCATCAGGCTGGAGAACGACAAAGAAACCCAAGCGCTTATGCTGCGTCGTTCAAGAGCCCAGGAAGTCGGGCGCGAGCTCGCCCGGAGCATCATGGCGAGATATATAACAACCATGCTGCTCATCCAGGAACTCGAAAACGATTTTTCGTATCTTTGCGAAAGCGCCGAACTGCTCGGTAGGGCTACGTTTCGCGTCGAGGCATCACTATGGTCCGATGAATTGGATCTCATGACTCTCGGAGGCTGTCTTCATGGCGTCTATAACGCGCTGGAAGCATATTTTTTGCGGGTAGCCAAGTTCTTCGAGAATAACGTCGACCAGCAGGTTTGGCATCGGGATCTTCTCGATCGGATGATTTTGGAAATCCCAGACATCAGGCCCGCGCTGCTGACCGATCCCGATGTTGTGGAAAACATCGACGAGCTCCGCAGGTTCCGGCATCTGTTCCGTAATCTATACAAGACCCGACTCAAGGCGCCGAAGCTAAGGATCGTTTACGAGGCAGCCAAAAAAATCGCGGATGATTTCCTGCCGATGCACCGGGCGTTTCTGTCATGGTTAAAGTCCTTGGCGGAAGCCGTATAGGGCGAAACGGGAGTGACGCTGTGTGGCTGTGTTCTCCGTGTGAGACATTCTTGATTTGAAGCGATGACCATGCAACCCTGTCGTATTCAGAGCAGATTAATGGCTTTCCCGAAGGGACGGATTATGAGAATCAATACAGCGCAACGTAAAAGCATCCTCCAGGCAACGCGCCGTAGTTTTGGTTTGGATGCCAAAGTGTGGTTGTTCGGTTCGCGGGTGGACGATGCGCGGCGGGGCGGGGATCTGGATTTATATGTGGAGACGACCCGAAGCTATCCATTGTCGACCGAACTGCTCTGTAAAATATCCATCGAGGAGAGTCTGGATCTGCATGTTGATCTGGTGGTCAACGACCACAGGAGCAGCAAGCCCATTTTCAAGATCGCCATAAGTACCGGTATTCGATTATGACCGAAAACGTAAGCTTGATCGCCAGGCAGCTTACTCATTTGCAGCGCATGCGTGAGTATTTGGCTCATTCCATCGGGCGGTGCACGGCAATTCTTCCCGTTACTGATTGGAAATCTCTGAGTCTTGAGGATCACGAGGTGCTTGCGGCTTTTCGCGTACGCTTTAGCGAATTCCAGGAACACTTGGGAAAAACCATGAAGGCCGTGGCAAGAGAAGAAGAAGTCGACGTTGATCGATTTGGCTCCGTATTGGCTTTCATGGAAAAGGTCGGCGTACTGGAATCGGCGGAGCAGTGGAAAATCATTCGAGAAATACGGAACGCTATAAGCCATGAGTACGAGGAAGATTCTGCCCGGCTCACTGAATTTTTCACAGAAATGCTCAAGGCGACACCAGAGTTATTTGGCAGTCATCAAAGGCTGTTGGCCTTTTGCCAAAAATTCTACGATATAAAACCCGAATGAGCCTTGAATATTCGTCTACTACATTCTCTCTGTACACACTGTGTTCTCTGTGTGAGACATTCTTGATTTGAAGAGAAGAGGGGCTCACACGGTGGGCACGGTGGAAGAGAGAATTGAAGAGCAGGAGAGCAGGAGAGAGTGAGAGGTTGTTGTGGCAAATCCGGTAAAAACTAAAGTGCTAGTCGAGTCGGTGGAAAAATTCGGCGAGGGAACCTATGAGCTCTCTTTAAAGCAATCTGGCCGCGTATCGCGCTAGAGGCAGTCGAGATTAATGCGTAGATACTGCCATAAAAACAGGGTTGCCTAGGAAGAGCTTCCCTAGGCAACCCAAAGCATACGTTTTGAGTTTCCTATGGTGCGAGACTGGCATTCTTCCTCAACGGCCAGTCCTCTTTGACCCACCACACAAGTGCCGCTAGGCTTAAGGCAGTGACCATGAGGGTCGCGCTGCGCCAGTTTCGTGACTGCCTGCGGAAGGTCTCGGTCACAGCTCCATCCAGCACGTGCTGCGCTGCCGCCTTGCCGCGTTCTTCCGCTACAGCCGCCTGTACGGCTAGCGGAACAGCCACGCTGACGGCTCTCTCAGCTGCCGCCATGGCTGCCATGAGCGCCTCCTCTTCGGTGTAGAGCTTCGTGGGCTGCAAGGCGGCCTGCATCGATTCCACGTTCTTCTGCACGGTCGATTCTTGCGCGCGTGTCGGCATCGAGGCCAGCAATGACAACGCTAGGATCGCTAGAGAGTACTTTGTCCCGCTCGGCTTTCCCGGCGTTATCCATGGCAGTCTGTAGCTCATCTTCCCTCCTTGTCGTAGCTCGTATGTTGCCAAGCAGAAAAGCTAGGATTGCGACGAAAACGCCGAAGGCGATCGCCAAGGCAGTTTTAATGATGCGCATCAGGGCGAAGCTTCGGCGGCTTGGCGTTTCTTTGAGCGCTGCTCGCCATGGGAATGCAGGATGTACGAGAAGCCCCACTCCATGCCAAAGCACACGGCCATGAGGGCCGCGAAATACACGACGCCTCGCTTGAATCTTTTATTGACCATTGCTGGCCTCCTTTGTGTGCGCTGTTGCGCTTTGATCGCTCTGAGCGAGCCCTGCGTTTTGACCCTTGAGAAGGGCTACAAGCTGAACGACGTTCTGGATAGTGACTAAGCCCCAGAAAAGCAGGGAAAAGCAGAAGGCGACTACCGCCGGCACGACCTTTGCCTTGATCCCGTCGGACGCGGGGATGAAGGTTCCCTGCACGAGGAGGGCGATGCCGAGGAAGAAGCAGATCCATGCCGCGAGCTTTCTCCCTTGCACATGGCCGTCTGAGCCGCGAAGAGGACTATCTGGGTTCTCTTGCCTTGCCGTTTTCATCACGCTCTTCTTTATGAGTACACGAGAGCGAGCGGCTTTACGTTCGTCTCGTATTCGGAACGGGAGAGGCGCTTGCAGAACCCGTCCCTGTCGGGCCACCGATCGCCCCAGCTGTCCTTGATGATGAATTCAGAGCGCTCGTCGTCGTAGGCCACGAGCGCAATGAAATGTCGGGGGGTGCTTAGGCAGACTTGCAGCGTGCAGCCCTTGCGGATGCGTTCCACCGCTTCGCTGAAGGCTAGATGACCGACGAACTCGCACGTATTTCCGAACACCTCGCGCACAGCGAGCGGATACCACTGCGCGACCTCGTTGCCGGGAAGCTTCTCGGGATCGAGGCCTGGCCATGCTTCGCGCATAGACGCGAAGTTGCAGGGATCGTTGAAATAAGACGCAAGGACGTCTTCGCTCTGCGGGCGATAGCCGCCGGGAGTGCGTATGCCGACTTCGCGCCCAAGCGACGCCTGGCAGTTGAGGGACGCGGTAGGGCCGCAGGTCTCGAGCGGTGAAAACCCCGCGGGCAGGCGGCATTTGAGCAGATGTTCGATAGAGTTGTTCTCCTGGGTGAAATAGGCGCGTTTGCGATCATTCCAGAGCGGGGCACCGATGATACCCATATACTCCTCCTATAGATTCGTTTGGGAAAGGCGGCGAGCGTTCGTGCCGGAACGCTCGCTCGCCGCCTTAATTCCTGTGAACTCTCCTACGCTATGGCGATGACGCCGTCGTAGGCTCCGACGCGGATGTCTTTAGCCGTGGGGCGGGTCCTAACCTCGAGCGTGTAGTTGCCGGGGGCAAGAACAGGTATCTTGCCGTCCACGATGTTGGTGCCCATTCGGCTATAGACATCGATCCTGGTCGCTACGGCGGGAGTAGAAGCATCTACCAAGAAAACGCCTTGCTCTTGGTCATCCTTGTCGAAGCTGAGGCGGCTTCCGAGGATGTGCAGGATCTGACCGGAAGTACCTGAGCCCACAACCCCGGCGAGATCGGCGTTCTCTACGCGGGTGACGGAAGGCGTTAATATCGCCGGAGCGTCCACGAGGTTTATAGCGGCATCGAGCCTGATGCGGTCCAAAAGGCTGCGGTCGGCGCGGAGCTGGATGCGCATGTCGTCGGCGCTTATCTTGCGATCCTGGGGCGAAACGGCTACTCCGCCGGCGGGTGCGCGGGAGTGCATGTTGAGCTTGAAGGCGCCCATAGGGGTCACCACCTCGCTTCCATCGGGCAGAAAGAAAACGAGTGCCTCGGCGAAATGCAGGAAGACCGAGCGAAGATCAGTCTCGGAGAGGCCAGTTTCCCTTCGCATAAAGCTCAGGAGCTTGTCGAATTCGATCTTGCTGCGCTGGACTACGCGGGGAACGAGGGCTCCATCCTTGCGGATGGTGTCCTTTACTAAAGCGACATTGACTGCCATGATAAACCTCCAGTGCGATTCTCTGGGCCGGCGCTAAGGCTGGCCGTACATACATGGTGGCGCGCCATATATGCTTACTACGCCGTAGGCATGCCTTAGCGATTGAAGAAAGTTATAAAAGAATTTCTTTTATTTCCGGCCACGCGAAAGATAATTTTGCACTGCGTAGAAAATATTTTTGCATGAAAAAGAAAATATTTATGGATGCAATTCAAAATATTTTAAGTTTAAAAATATTTTGTTTTTGGATGGTACTAATTCGCCTTTTCCATTTCCTGCATTCCCTCCGTGCGCACCGTGTTCTCCTGAGTGAGACATTCTTGAATTGAAGAGAATAGGGGGGGCGTATCGTGAGCCCCCAATATACGGATTATTCCCGACTGATGTAAAAACGATGGCAAATAAGTTCCATGCGAAATTATTGACCGGCAATAAATATAACTTTATATTTAGTCGTACGGAATTATAGCCATATCTGCTTGACTGGAGGATCATATGGTGCATTCTGTCGAAGCGATTATCAAGGCCGATGGGCAGGTTGTCCTAAATAAGAAAATAAAACTCGAGCATGCATATCGCGCGATCGTTACCATCCTCGATGAAGAGAATGTCTCGGATGTGACACTCATGAGCGAAGATGCGCTGGCTGAGGATTGGACACGCTCGGAAGAAGATGCGGCATGGGCTCATTTACAGTAGGTGCCATCGTATTGGTTAAGGCGGCGGTTGTTTCCGAACTAACCGCCAAAGTCGTTGCTTTGATACGCGGCGATTCAATGTGGATAAATTCCTGAAAATTTACCGAGCTTCTAATAATGGCTAAGGGAATAGGATTGAGATATTTCGTACTTTCCATTTACTATCTTCCCTCTGTGCACACCGTGTTCTCCGTGTGAGGCATTCTTGAATTGAATAGAAGAGTGTTCTCACGGTGGGCACGGTGAACACGGTGGATGAGAAAAATCGAAGAGCGGGATCGAGTGAGAGGTTGTTGTGGCTAATCCGGTAAAAACTAAGGTACTAGTCGAGTCGGTGGAAAAATTCGGCGAGGGAACCTATGAGCTCTCATTAAAGCCATCAGGACGTGTGCCGCGGTTTAAGGCCGGGCAGTTCCTGCACTTGACCGTGGATGAATACGACCCGGCGGGCGGCTTTTGGCCTGAGTCGCGGGTGTTCTCCATCGCCTCGCGCAACGGGGCGGAAAGTTTAAAGATCGTCTATAGCGTTAAAGGCCGATATACGAAACTGATGGCGGAGCGCCTGAGGCCGGGGCTCGAGGTCTGGGCTAAATTGCCCTATGGGGATTTCACTATAGACGCGCGCGTAAAAGAAGGCGCGGATGTCGTGCTGGTCGCAGGGGGAACAGGCATTTCGCCCTTTATTCCCTATCTCGAGGATTTAGCCGAGGGAGCCGCCACCTCCAGGCGAGTGCGGCTCTATTACGGAATCAGGGATGCATCTCAGCTGCTTTTTAAGGACACGCTCGCTCGCTGCGTGAGCAGCAGCGCGCTCGAGCTTCGACTGTGGCTCGAGTCAGATGAGAGCGAGCCGGCGGGGCTCTCGGACATCAAGAGCAAGGCAGGCCGGCTGAACGTAGCGGCTATCCATGAGGAGTGCTCTGAGCTCGCGGCTCCTAATTTCTTTCTTTCGGGACCTCCCGCTATGATAGCGAGCTTTAAGAGCGGCCTCCTTTCGCGGGGCCTAGGGATAGATAAAATACATATAGACGAGTGGGAGTGATGCATGGCTAAGAGCGAGAAGGAACTGAGGGCCGAGATAGAGGAGCTGGTGAATGAGTTCTATGCGGTCAAGTTCGCCAAAAATGAGTTCATTCCGGGCAAGAGCCAGGTCCGCTATGCGGGAAGGGTGTTCGACTCCGCAGAGATCAAGGCAGGGGTCAATGCGACCCTGGATTTCTGGCTTACCTCGGGCAGGTTCAGCGAGGAGTTCGAGACTGAGTTCGCGGACTTCGTGGGCGCCGAATACGCATTCCTCGTAAACTCAGGCTCCTCGGCCAACCTGGTCGCGTTAAGCGCTCTTATGAGCCCGCTCCTCGGCGAGAGGCGGCTGAAGGCCGGAGACGAAGTGATATCGGTCGCCGCGGGCTTTCCCACCACGCTCAATCCGGTAATCCAGAACGCTCTGATTCCTGTCTTCGTGGACGTGGATATCGGCACTTATAATATCGACGTTAAAGAGCTTGAGCGGGCGATAGGCCCCAAGACCCGGGCGATATTCCTCGCGCATACTCTCGGGAACCCCTACGACTTAGGAGAAGTGACGCGGATAGCGAATGAGCACGACCTGTGGTTTATCGAGGATTGCTGCGACGCGCTGGGGTCCATGTACAAGGGCAAGATGGTCGGGTCATTCGGCCATATCGCCACCTGCAGCTTCTACCCTGCCCACCATATCACCATGGGCGAGGGAGGCTGCGTCTTCACGAACGACGAGGTCCTGGCGCGCGCCGCGAGATCCATCCGAGACTGGGGCCGCGACTGCTATTGCTCGGGCGGCGAGAGCAATACTTGCGGCAAGCGCTTCTCGGCCCAGTACGGGAGCTTGCCTAAGGGCTATGATCACAAGTACGTCTATTCTCATATCGGTTACAACCTGAAAGTCTCCGACATGCAGGCGGCGATAGGGGTCGAGCAGCTCAAGAAACTGCCGCGCTTTATCGAACAGCGCAAGGAGAACTTCAAGCTCTGGACGACGGGCTTCTCAAAGTGGCCCGAGCTCTTCATCCTGCCGCACGCAACAGAAGGCTCCGACCCATCATGGTTCGCCTTTCCCGTTACCGTGAAGCCGGAGGCCGGGTTTACGCGAACGGAGCTCACCGACTACCTCAACAATCACCTCGTGGAGACGCGCAACCTTTTCGGCGGCAACCTCTTAAGGCAGCCGGCCTATCAGGGGATCGAGCATCGGGTGGCGCCGGGCGGGCTTGCGCGGACAGAAATGATAATGAACGATACTTTCTTTCTTGGGACGTATCCGGGGCTTACGATGGAGCAGATCGAGTATACGCTCGCACAAATCGCGATCTTTCTCCAGACGAGAAGTAAGGTGTTATGATCCGCAGTCGAGTACTAATGACCGGTGGTACCGGCTTTCTTGGAAGTCGACTCCTCCCTATGCTATTAAAGGATGGCTGCGAAGTAACGCTGCTTAAGCGATCTTTCTCTTCGATGGAAAGAATAAAATCGATCATAGGAAGCATTGATACATTCGATATCGATAAGATTCCGTTTGAGCAAATATTCGAAAAATCTGCTTACGATATTATCCTTCATTGCGCGACGAATTATGGTCGCCGCGTTCCCGATTCTGAAGGAATACTCGAAACCAATTTAATGCTTCCTGTCAGGCTTATCGAGTTGGGCGCGAAAAATCATGTCAGGTGTTTCGTAAATACTGATACTTGTCTCGATAAACAGGCGAGCCAATATGCCCTCTCGAAGCATCAATTCAAGGACTGGTTGAGACTTTACGCAGAACGCATTAGCTGCGTAAACATCGCCCTAGAGTATTTCTACGGACCGGGCGACGACGATACCAAATTCGTTAGCAGTATCATCAGGAAGCTAATCGCAAACGAACCATCCATAGACCTTACACTGGGCGAGCAAAGACGGGACTTCATCTACATTGATGATATTGTGGATGCGTATAAAACGATCTTGTCAGACGGCCTTGCTTCTTTAAAAGGATATTCCGGTTTCGAAGTCGGATCAGGACGGCAAATCTCTATAAAGGATCTTGTATTGTTGATGGCTCGGCTAGTTGATAATGAATCGACATCGCTTAGGTTCGGAGCCTTGGCCTACAGACCGAACGAAGTGATGCAATCCAATGTAGATATCGACGCCTTATCGAAGCTGGGATGGGAGTGCCGAGTATCCTTAGTAGATGGTTTGGCACGGACCATCTCATTTGAGCGGGATCAATAAATCGTCGATTGGCAGTCAGCGCCGAAAGAAAGGATAAATAGATTGAAATATCTCATTACCGGCGGATGCGGTTTTCTTGGTTCCAACATAGCGCATGAAATACTCGCTCGCGGATCTCATGAATTGGCGGTATTCGATAATTTGAGCCGCACTGGCAGCCAGAAAAATTTTGCTTGGTTGACAGCCTGCGGTTTTTTAAAATTCTTCCATGGCGATATTCGTAATCGCAACGATATAGAAAACGTCGTTCGCGATTTTAGGCCTGACGTCATCTTCCATTTAGCGGGTCAAGTCGCCATGACGACTTCCATAGCGAATCCGAGGCTCGATTTCGAGGTAAACGCCGGTGGTACTCTGAATGTACTTGAGGCGGTGCGCGCGTATTGCCCGGGTACGAGTGTCGTTTATTCATCTACCAATAAAGTGTACGGTGACCTCGAATGGGAACAGTACGACGAGGAAACGCTTCGATATAGGGCAAGAATGCATCCCCTGGGGTTCGGCGAAGATACTCCCCTCGATTTCCATTCGCCGTATGGCTGTTCGAAAGGGGCGGCCGACCAGTACATGCGCGACTATTACCGAATCTTCGGAATTAAGACAGTTGTGTTCCGCCATAGTTCGATGTACGGCGGACGACAGTTCGCGACCTATGATCAGGGGTGGATCGGATGGTTCTGTCGAATGGCGCTCGAGCAAAGCAAGGGAACATTAAAGGAACCATTTACTATCTCCGGGAACGGGAAGCAAGTACGCGATGTTCTGCACGCGGACGATATGGTTCGACTGTACCTCGCGGCCGCGGATAACATAGAGGTAATAAAAGGACGAGCGTTTAATATTGGCGGCGGAATGGCGAACAGCCTCTCGCTGCTCGAGCTCTTCAGTTTGCTCGAGGAGGAAGTCGGGACACATCTTCAATTTCTGAAGCTGGCGCCTCGGGAAAGCGATCAAAAGGTTTTCGTCGCGGACATTTCGAGCATTTGCGGCGCCATTGGATGGACTCCTCTTGTAAGCAAAAAAGCGGGTATTAAAAGGATGCTCGAATGGGTGGCTCTAGATGAATGAAATGGGCCTTTCGGTCATCATCCCCGCCTATCAGGAGGAGGAGAACCTTAGGGTGATTCTTCCTCGCCTGGAGACCGTCCTAGGCGACCTTCCCGTTGCATCGGAAGTTCTCGTAGTCGATACGATGGAGAAGATGGACGAGACCGAAGCAGAATGCTGCAAGAATGGAGTCCATTATTGCCGCCGCGCGGGCGGCAATGACTATGGTTGCGCGATACAGACCGGCATTGAGCTGGCCAAGGGTGAATACCTTGTTTTCATGGATGCCGATGGCTCTCACTCTCCGGAATTCGTCCGTGACCTTTTCGAGAATCGCATGAGAGGGAATGTCATCGTCGCATCGCGATACATCACTGGGGGCAATACCGAGAATCCTTTTTTCCTAATACTTATGAGCCGGATTGTGAATATAGTCTATTCGATCGCCCTTGGACTGCGTTGCAAGGATATTTCGAATAGCTTTAAGTTGTATCGAAGGTCCGATATTCAAAAGCTGCAGCTAAAGAGCCGCGATTTCGATATCGTCGAGGAAATTCTTTTTAAATTAAAGAAGACTAATAAAAGCATCAATATTGTCGAGCTTCCCTACACATTTAAAGCAAGACAGTTCGGGCAAACGAAGCGTAATTTGGCCGCATTTATACTGTCGTATCTCAAGACTCTTTTCCGATTGAGGTTCGATAGATGATTAAGGCAATAAACGCGTTATTCCGGACGAGTCTTTCCCGGTTTTTGGCCGTCGGAGCCTTGGGTTCAATCCTAAACCTGACCGTGTTCTTTATTCTCGCCGATAAATTAGGAGTCAACTATAATATTGCATCGCTCATTGCCTTCGTGCTCGCGGTAACGCAAAATTATACGATTAACGAGGCTTGGAGTTTTTCCGGCGGAGCCAAGTTTGCCTTCCACGGCTGGCGCTACTTGACTTACGTCGGCGGGAATGCAGTGGGGTTCATCCTCAATATCGGTATCCTGAATGCTTTTTTTTTGCTGGGACCTTGGCGTTACAAGGTTCTCGCCCAAGCCATCAGTATCGTCTTTGTAACGATTTTCAACTATTTTTGGGCTCGCTCCGTCGTTTTCTCTCGCAAGCGATCGAAATAGGCCTCGAGGCAGCAAGGCTTGATCGAAGAAGGAGATTGCCCGCATGAAAGTCGTAATACTAGCCGGGGGATTGGGTACGCGTATATCGGAAGAGTCGGAGTTTAAGCCAAAGCCGATGATAGAGATCGGAGGCAAGCCCATACTCTGGCATATAATGAAGATTTACTCGCATTATGGATTCAATGATTTTGTCATCTGCTGCGGCTATAAAGCCTATGTTATCAAAGACTATTTTCACCACTATTATATGCACCAGGCGGATATGTCGATCGACCTCGGCCGCAACACGACCGAATACCATAATTCCTCCGCCGAGCCCTGGCGCGTTACCCTCATCGATACTGGGCTCAATACCATGACGGGTGGGCGGATCAAGAGGATACAGAAGTACACCGAGAACGAAGCCTTTCTGTTGACCTATGGCGACGGCGTATCCGACGTAAATATTCCGGAACTCGTGAAATCGCACAAGAGAAGCGGCAAGCTTGCGTCGCTCACCGCAGTACAGCCTTCAGGCAAGTTCGGCGCCATCGATATAGATAGCAATGGCTCTATACTTTCCTTCAAAGAAAAACCGAAGGGGGATGGGGCCTGGATCAACGGCGGCTTCTTCGTCTGCCAGCCCGGTATCTTCGATTATATCCGTGACGGGGATGAAACGATTTGGGAGAGGGGGCCTCTAGAGGCCATGGCCAACGACGGCAAACTCAGCGCCTTCAAACATGAGGGGTTCTGGCAGCCACTCGATACGCTGCGCGACAAGAACGAGCTCGAAAAACTCTGGGGAAGCGAGAAAGCGCCATGGAAGCTATGGGTTTGATCGATCCAAAATTTTGGCTAGGTAAGCGCGTCTTTCTCACGGGGCATACGGGATTTAAAGGCGCTTGGCTCAGCCACTGGCTGTTGATGCTTGGAGCCGAAGTACGAGGCTATTCGCTCGATCCTCCGACCGAACCCTCTCTTTTTGCCGCATTAGGCCTCGAGAACCTGATGGACCATCAGCTCGGGGATATCAGGGACGACAAGCGCCTCTGCGCTGCAATGAAGGAATTTCGCCCCGAGATCGTCTTTCACCTCGCGGCCCAACCCCTCGTCAGGCTTTCTTACAAAGAGCCTCGCCTCACCTACGAGACAAACGTAATGGGATCCCTTAACGTATTCGAGGCCGTGAGAGCCTGCGAAAGCGTCTGCGCGGTGATTGCTATTACCACAGATAAATGCTACGAGAACAAGGAGTGGGTCTGGGGCTATCGTGAAAGCGATCCTATGGGGGGCTACGATCCATATAGCTCGAGCAAAGGTTGCGTCGAGCTCCTCGCCGCGGCGTATCGGCGCTCTTATTTCAATCCGATACAATACGGATTAGCGCATCATGTGGCTCTCGCTACGGCGCGCGCTGGTAATGTGATCGGCGGCGGCGATTGGGCATTGGACAGGCTCCTTCCCGATTGCGTACGCTCGCTCGCCAACGGCCAGAGAATAACGATTAGGAGTCCTAGAGCGACGAGACCATGGCAGCATGTACTCGATCCTCTCGCTGGCTATCTCCTATTAGCCGAGCGCATGAGCGGCGACGGCATATCATATAGCGAAGGCTGGAATTTCGGTCCCGGCGACAGTGGCATCATGGATGTGGAGAATGTAGTGAGGGCCGCGATCCAAGCTTGGGGCGGCGGAGACTATGATGCGGCCTCCGACGCGGACCTCCACGAAGCTCAACTTTTGAAACTCGATCCGAGCAAGGCGCGGGTCCGGCTTGGTTGGAACACGTGCTTTGACGTATCGTCTGCCATTAGGCGAAGCGTGGAGTGGTATAAAGCTTTTTATCAAAATGATGATATTCGGGCATTGACTCGGGAACAGATAAAAGCTTTCATGGCCGCGGAACCTAAACGCGATGGGGAATGACCGTTAGGAGCCTGGTTTATGGAAGCTACGACTCGTATTAGTAAATTGATTAAAACTGTTTTGATAGTATTCATACTAATTTTTTCTATGCTCTCATTCAAGCTTATCCCTTTCGCGGGGTTTATCGGTCTGGATTTTCAGAATTTATATGCTTTCCATAATAGCGTCTCTCCTAACGATCCATACTCTATTACCGGAGCGGAAGCGGGGGATGTCGGCAAGCGCGATATGATTTATCCGCCCTTATTGTATTTCTTGTTCACTTGGACACGCTTTGTCCCTTTCTCCATCGGTTATATTCTATGGTCTGCCATTGTATGCGCAATCACACTGGGTTGCTTTTCCATGTGGGTGAATGAAAAAGAAATTAAGGTTATTGGAATCGCCTACGCGATTCCGTTTATCGTATTGTTGACGGCCCAGTTCCCTGTTTCTTTCGCTATAGAACGCGGCAATAATGATGTACTTGTATTGCTGTCTTGGAGCCTTTCATATTTTTGCTATAAGCGCGACAGGTACCTGCTTTCAGGCGCGCTTGCCGGCCTGGCCGCTGCCATGAAACTGTATCCTATCTTCGCTTGCGCCATCGTTCTCGCAAGCTGCGTGGTCGCAGCGGCGAGATACCAATCCGAGCGCAAGAAAAGCATTCTATGCATACTAGGCGGATTTATCGCCGTGCTTTCCGTATCGCTCGTTTTTTGGCCCCAAACCAAGACGTATTTTTTCAGCATATTGCCTAGGATACAAGACAGCCAGTCTGGGCTTGTGTATTATGCGCATTCGCTTCGGCAGGTTTTCGTCGATTATTCTCCCCGCATGAGCTCGTGGGGGAACGGACTATTAAGCGCCGCACTCCTCGCGGCCTGGCTGGCAGCGGGCGTTAGGTTGTTCCGGAAAGATCCGGCCTTGGTTTTCGCGGGCGGATTGGCGTTATCGACCTATTTCTCCGGGATCAGCTATGATTATAACCTCATGACCGCCTTCCCCCTCCTTTTCATACTCTATTGTCGTTCAATATACAGCGATGCGCCTTCATCAAATATCGCGTTTATCCTCTTGTTGGTCGGATTATTCGCGGTAATAGGATATCGAGGATTATTTATGGCATCTAAGCATTTGATGCAATTTCATATTCTTCTTCAGTGGTTCTGGGTCGTGGCCGTCGCCGTCCTAGGAGAGGCGACGCGAGAACCGATTGCCATCGCATATGGAATAATGTGAGAACCAAAATACTCTTTATGCTAAAGAATCTGCCTGCGGCGAAGCTTGTCAAGAATTCTTCTATTTATACGGTCGTCGCTTTCTTGCAGAAGGCGATAGGCTTTTTGCTCCTACCCATATATACGGTATTCCTTACGCCGGTAGATTACGGTAAAGTCAATGTCGTAAACACGCTCATGGGCATTGTTTCGGTGCTCTTTAATTTATCCCTTCAAGGCGCGGCGATTCGATTTCATTATAAGCATGCGGACGAGAGGATAATGCGGAAAAAAATATGGGGAACCACATTTTGTTTCGTGTTCTTAAATACCGCGGCACTCTCAGTTCTGCTTCTGCTATTCCATAGAGCCTTTTTAGATCCCTTTGCCGAAAATGTGATGTTTTCCCCTTTTATCTTATTGGGGTTGATTACAACGGGACTAAGCCCTACGTTTATGTTTTACCAGACTATGCTTCAGGCCGAGCAGAATGGGAAACGGTATGGACTAAATAATCTGGTCTTCTTTATCGTTAACCTTGGCCTGACTATCGCGTTCGTCGTCGGCTATAAAATGGGCGCCGTCGGGATACTTCTAGCGAATGCCATCTCGAACGGGCTATTCTTCGTCTACTCGGCCTTCGTCCTGTTGCCTAAAATAAAGCTGGGGATCGATAAAATAATTCTTAAGGAAGCGCTAAAATACGCGCTTCCGCTCATACCCTATAATCTGGCCGCATACACCGCTCTGATGATAGACAGGCTTTTCCTGAACAAAATGAAAGGCACAGGCGATGTGGGGATTTACAGCGTTGGATTCCAGTTCGCCAATATTGTCACAATAGTAACTGGAGCCATAGCGCAGGCATACTCTCCCTGGTTCTTCGAGAAATGGGAAAAGGGCGAGGAAGGCAGAGCGGCGATCGCCAAGATTTTACCCATCATTTCTTTAGTATTTGCGATTCTCGGGCTTGGGATGGCGCTTTTGGGACCGCTTGCTCTATCGATAATGGTGTCGAAAAGCTTCACTTTGGCATGGCAGGTTATTCCTTGCATGTCGATGGGCTATGCGTTTTCCGGCATCTATCTGCTAGGCGTAAATGGACTGTTTATTTCTAAAACGTACCTACTCCCCCTTCTTGCATTCGCGGGATTAATCGTGAACGTCGCTCTGAATCTGCTCGTCATCCCGCGCTATGGTATTCTCGGAGCGTCGTTTTCCTCCATGGTATATAATATATTTATGACATTGCTGGTGATACTATTAGCGGAAAAGATTGAGCAAATCGGTTACAATAAAACACGGTTGTTTAACCCTTTCCTTGTAGCCATTCCCGCCGCGATGGCAGCCTTTCCGCTGTATAAGCAACCCTTGCCGCTCAGAGTAGGCGGCTTGTTTCTTGTATTCATTATTGCGTTGTGCGTCTTAGCATTGTTGAACAGACGCTCGCTGCGAAATTACAGTATAAAATGGAGAGAAAATGGGCGGTAATGGAAAAGTAGCAGGATGGAGAAACGAAAGGATTTACAATCACGGCGAAGCCCTAGTTTCGATCATTACCGTCGTTTACAACGGCGAAAAGACTATACGGCGAACCATTGATAGCATAAGGGCCCAAACCTATCCCGCTATAGAATATCTCATTATCGACGGCGGCTCAAAGGATGGCACGGCTGCGATAGTCGAGGAGAATCGCGATATCGTGAGCTGTTTCGTAAGCGAGCCAGATAAGGGTATTTACGATGCCATGAATAAGGGGATCGCGCATTCACGCGGAGAGCTGATCGGCATCATAAACGCGGATGATTGGTACGAGCCAAACGCTATTGAAATAGTTTTAGAACAGTATAGAAAGAATATTGGAGCGGTGTACTACGGTCTGCTGGCAAAACATAATGAGCATGGCTTGGTCTTCCTGGGCGCAACCATGGCCCAAACATTGCCCGATGTAATGATCCCTCATCCTACATGCTTCGTTCCCAAAAAAATATATGATGATCATGGATGCTTCGATCCAAGTTTCCGCATAGCTGGAGATTTCGATCTAATGCAGAGATTTTTCGTAAGCGGCGTTATTTTTTCCTTCATTCCAAGGCTGCTCGCCAATTTTTCGTGCGGCGGGGCCAGCGATTCAAATCCAGGGCTAACGGAGCTTGAGGTATTGCGGCTAAAGCAGAAGAACGGCATATTCGACAATAAAATATTTACTAGAAAATTGCTGATGCTAAAGTTGAAATCTTTCTATATGTATTTTCGTTCCGGGAATAAAGGCTGGCTCCTTGGTTAAGCAAGCAGAGTATTGATTACTACACTTCGAGGACTAATATGAAATATAAAATCCTGATGCTCCCCTCCTGGTATCCTACTAAAGAAGACCCTGTCGCAGGTTCCTTTTTTAAGGAACAGGCCCAGGCCTTGGCCCAATACTTCGACTTTTTCGTCGCTCTAGTGACATTCCCATCCTTTTCTTTCCGATCATTCCTTCGCCAGAGTCTTCGCCGCGCGAGGATAAGCATCGATGCTTCGACGCGCCTTGTACCGGAAATACATTGCGTTGCTTATTCGCACATGCCTGAGAGGATCCTCCGATTTTTTATCAGACGCGATTGTTTTAAAGGAACCGTGCTAAAGAAGGCAGAACGCTTAATTGAAGATCATTATGACGATAGACGCTGCAGAACATATCTGAAAGTCTATCGCTTACTCGAGCGCGACTATGGATTCAAACCGGATTTGATATACGCGATGACAGCTCAGACTAACGGGGTCGAAGCCTATTCGCTAGCCAAGGCGATCGGGACGCCTGTAATTCTCGCGGAGCATGTTCCCTTCCCTTTCCCCGGCTCGATGGTAACCGCGAAGGTGAGGATGGCAATCGAGCGCTGCGCTTCCATTTTGTCGGTTAGCAATCATCTTTCCCGATTGATCTTGATGCAAAGGATAGACTGCAATCCTATAGTCGTCGGGAATATGATCGACGAGAATCGTTTTCCATTGAAGCAAACTAAAAAAGCGGGGAAATCGTCGATGAACGTGCTTTTCGTAGGCGCATATAGCTTTTTCAAGGATTATGATACTTTCTTTAAAGCGATGGCGCATCTGCGGACAATCTCTGGATCGAGCTTTTCTATCACAATAGTTGGATACGATGTCAGTAAAGGTTATTCTATGGGTGAGCAGAAATTTATGGATCATCTGAATCGTTACAATCTAGCCGATATTTGTGAACTCGTCTCCAAGGTAAGTAGAAACGATATGGCGCGATATTACCAAAAATCGGATCTCCTTGTCTCGACCTCGATACAGGAAACCTTCGGCGTTGCATGCATCGAAGCGATGGCAAGTGGTCTTCCCGTATTCGCCACCAAGAGCGGAGGCGTCGAGGATTTTATCGATGATTCCTGCGGACGCCTATTTGATTTAAAAGATTATCGATCCTTGGCAGAGTCGATAAATGACTTTTTCGAGAAGCGAACTGTGTTCGACTCTATGGACATACGAAACAAAATTGTTGGCAGATACGGTATAAACGCGTTTACCGACCGTATAAGTAAAATATTTACAGAAGCGATCGCGGCAAAGAACATCGAATGATCCATGGGAAATCGGTAATAGGAAAAATGAAATGACGAATGATGCAATTAATTCCAAGCCCCATATCCGCATTATCCAACTGCCGAGGAATATCGATAAGCGTGGGAACCTTTCTTTTATCGAAGGGCAAAACCACATTCCCTTCACGATTGCCCGTACTTACTGGATCTACGATGTTCCAGGCGGGGAAGTGCGCGGCGGCCATGCCTACTTCAAGAACGAAGAGTTTATTGTCGCGTTATCGGGAAGCTTCGATATTATGGTCGATTGCGGCGATGGCGAAGAAATATTTAGCCTGAATCGTTCCTATTATGGTTTGTATTTACCTCGAATGGCTTGGCGAGAGATGAGGAATTTCTCCACAAACTCGCTCGCGCTGATACTATCATCGACGAAATTCGACGAGGACGACTATATACGCGACCATGATAGATTCATTCAATTGGACGCAAACGAGAAACAGGCATGAATACACGAGTATACGACTGCAGCATTATCGAAATGGATAAGCGGCATCGAGAGAAAGGCAACCTAACCGTCGTCGAGAATAACCGAACGATCCCATTTGACGTTAGGCGAGTTTACTATCTTTACGATATTCCAGGCGGCGAATCGAGAGGGGGGCATGCGCACAAGGAGCTCAGGCAGCTTGTCGTCGCGGCGAGCGGCAGCTTCGATGTAGTACTGGACGACGGGATTGTAAAACGGACATTCGCCCTTAACCGCCCCTATCAGGGCTTGCTTATAGTGCCAGGGATATGGCGAGAACTCAACAATTTCTCATCCGGTTCCGTATGCCTAGTATTAGCATCAATGGAATATGATGCAACTGACTACATTCGAGACTATGGCCAGTTCATGTCTTATAGGAAGCCGGGATCTAAATGATCCGCAAGTTTTTGGCTTTCTAAGCATCTCGAAGTTTAATGGGGGGGATTGTGTCTGACTTAATAGCATCCGAATCAGCATATATTTATACTGGTTCGACTTGTTGTGCGAGATTCATAGAACTCGCCGATGCCGAAGGGTTATTATCTTTAAGGACAGATCCAGTGTTATCTAAATATATTTCTAAAGTCGATTCAGATGTAGATGTACAAAAGGAATGGATAGAAGCCTATAAGATGCGTGAGGCAGCAGGGAAAGAATTTTATTTTGCTATTATAGAAAACAAAAAATTCATAGGAACTACGAGAATTTATAATATTGACTTTCCTAACAGAGTGTTTACCGGGGGGAGCTGGGTAATTAGAAGCGATGGGAATTCGCTGGCTGCAGTGGAAGCACTATTGGCTACATATTCTTTTGCTTTTGATGGATTGGGGATGGATACTGATGTATTCGATGTACGTAAAGAAAACAAGGCTGTTTTAGCATTTCATAAAAATAGCGGGGCGAAAATAATCGGTGAATCCGAAATGGATTTTTTCGAAATTCGCACAGCAAGAGGTTTTGATAAGTACTTGGAAAAAATTCATAAAATTGTACCTGTCCATCGGTTTTCTAAAGGTTCTGTCACTCGAATATTAAAGAATAAAGGTATACCCTATTTGTGTGAAGGCTAATGTAAATCATGCTAATAATTTATTTCATTGCTGGTAAAATCGCTGAATATAGGAGGCATTAAGTGACTAAGCTTGAGTTTTATAAAGGTATAGCAAAAATTCTCGAGGTTGAAATAGAACAAGTTAGTGACGATGTGGCCCTATCTGATTTCGAAGAATGGAATTCGTTGTCGGTGATAGCATTTATCGCCTATGTTGATGAGCAACTCAAATTCGTAGTAAGTCCCAAAGAGCTAGCTGAGTCGAAAACGGTCCATGATCTTTATTTGCTTGTAAAGAGTGAAATAGAACGATAGTCGATGAGAAAATTCAAGAATGAAAATATTCGAGGATAAAATGAAAAATCCTTTGTCTATGAAAGGGAAATGCATACTGATAACTGGTGCCTCTTCTGGTATAGGACGATCATGCGCTCAAATCTTAAGTCAATTAGGGGCTATTGTGCGTATTTCTGGCAGAAATCAGAATAGATTAAAAGAATGTCTGGCATCGCTTACAGGGATTGGGCATTTGGCATTTCCTTATTCCCTGGAAAATTTCGAAGGAATCGATTTATGGCTGGATAGTATCGTAAATGAAGGTAAGCTTGACGGCCTTGTTCATTGCGCAGGTAAACTACTAGTGAGACCTATAAAAGCAATAAGCATTGCTGATTATAAGAGTCTTATGAATGTAAATATTGATTCCGCTTTTATTTTAGCAAAGTCATTTCGTAGGCGAAATATCCATAACCCCAACGCGTCTATTGTCTTTGTGTCATCAGTCGCAGGTATTACTGGGCAAGCTTGCCATTCGGCTTATAGTACAAGCAAAGCCGCTCTATTAGGGCTTAGCAAGAGCCTGGCGGCCGAATTTATTTCTGACAAGATAAGGGTCAACTGCGTTCTTCCTGGATACGTACGTTCAGAAATGTATGATGAAATGTCGAGAACTCTTACATCGGACCAAATCGAATCAATTGAGCATAGTCATCCTCTTGGTCTTGGCAAAGTAGAAGATGTCGCATTTGCAATTAGCTACCTACTTTCGGATATCGCTCGATGGGTTACGGGAAGCAATTTGATAATTGATGGCGGTTATTCAGCCGTTTAGGAATACGGACGGATTGGAGGAAAAATGTTTGCTGGAATCGATACAATAGAATACTCATTACCAGAAGCAATATTGACTAATGAGGCATTATCTTCCGATTTTCCAGAATGGCCAGTAGAAAAGATCCGGTCCAAGACCGGGATCGATTCTCGGCATATTGCGAGTGATGGGGAATGTGCCTCTGATCTGGGAGTCGATGCTGCGAACCACCTGTTTGAAAGCGGATCAGTACGCCGCGAGGATATCGACTTTATCCTTTTTTGTACACAGAGTCCTGATTATTTTTTACCCACAACGGCATGCCTAATTCAAGACCGTCTAAATATCCCTACATCGGCTGGAGCGCTTGATTTCAACCTCGGTTGTTCGGGATTTGTCTATGGTCTCGGATTAGCGAAAGGACTAATTGAAAGTGGTCAAGCGCGCAATTTATTACTGATAACTGCGGAAACTTATAGTAAGCATATTAATCCTCGTGATAAAAGTGTTCGTACTATATTCGGCGACGCCGCCGCTGCTACTTACATAAAAGCAATAAGCGAAGGGAAAGAAAGGATCGGTGCCCCAGTCTTCGGTAGCGATGGTTCAGGGGCTAATAATTTAATCGTACCCGTAGGCGGGATGCGGCAAAGGTATAAAACCGATGCCGATCACGAGATTAAGGACGATAATCTTAATACTCGTTCCGCTAGCGACCTTTTCATGAATGGATCCGAAATATTTGCCTTTACCTTGAATCGGATTCCTGCCTCGATAGAGAAGGCTCTTGAACGTGCTTCTATGTCTCTTGAAAATATCGATCTATTCGTATTCCATCAGGCCAATAGCTTTATGCTTGAGCATTTGAGAAAAAAGTGTAGTATCCCCGATAGTAAATACTTCATTGCGATGAGTGATATAGGGAATACCGTTTCTTCGACTATTCCGATTGCGCTCAAGCGAGCTCAGGAAAGAGGAGTGTTGCGGCGCGGGATGAAGGTAATGATATCCGGATTTGGAGTAGGATATTCTTGGGCTACATGCATAATTGAATGGTGAGCCATGATCGATTTTGGTCTTGACGTTGTTTCGCTTATTCGTATTCAATATTTATTGGATCAGTCTTTTTGTAGTGCTTTCATTAACAATATTTTTATACGATCCGAACAACAATATTTCAATTCACTATGCGGATTTCGTCTTATATCCGAAGTCGCATCTGGTTTTGCGATCAAGGAAGCGGTGGTAAAAGCATCGCATAATCAGCTTGCAACCGGGGATCTAAAACGTATTACATTAATTGAGAACCATAATGGTTTATTATCAAAGGCTAATAGAGCGGTAGGGGATGGTCTGATGTTTCTTGTTTCTGTCTGCCATTGCGGAAATAGTGTAATTGCAGTAGCTGGGTTTGAAAAATATTTATAAGCAGCTGCGATGGAATAATGGATAAAGATATTGAGGGAAGATTGCATTCCCTGGAGGAGTAGTTCGTGAAGATACCCTTCCTATCTCTAAAAGGAATAACTGAAAAATACTCTACTGAAATACATGAGGCAGTCGCTCGCGTCGTTGATTCTGGTTGGTATCTACAAGGCGCGGAGAACGAAGTCTTTGAAGCCGACTACGCGCGCTACATTGGGACAAAGCATGCGATAGGAATCGCGAATGGTCTCGATGCTCTTATTTATATTTTACGGGCTTATATGGAATTAGGAGTACTGCAAGCTGGCGACGAGGTGATCGTCCCGGCGAATACTTATATTGCTTCTATCCTGTCGATTACGGAGAATGGACTCGTACCTATACTTGTTGAGCCGCGCCTGGAGACCTATCAAATCGATGAGACGTTGATCGAGGCTGCCATTACAAAAAAAACAAAAGCCGTTATGATCGTGCACTTATATGGGCAGTGTGCATATACGAAGAAAGTAAATGAAATTTGTAAAAAATATCATCTAAAACTGATAGAAGATAATGCTCAAGCGCATGGGTGCATGTATGGAAACAGAAAAACAGGATCCTTGGGTGAGGCTTCGGGCCATAGTTTCTACCCCGGGAAAAATCTCGGAGCCCTTGGCGATGCTGGAGCCGTGACCACGGATGACGACGAACTTGCGACCGTCGTTCGCGCTATTGCAAATTATGGTTCGAAAAAAAAATACATTTGTACTTATACCGGAAGGAATAGCCGCCTCGACGAAATTCAAGCTGCGGTGCTCAATGTTAAGCTTAAGCACCTGGATGAGGATAATGAGTCCAGGAAAAGGGTGGCGCGTCGATATATAGAAGGCCTTAGTAATACTCGGGTTACCCTGCCCACTGTCGATGATTGGTCAGCTAATGTGTTCCATATCTTCCCTATTCTATGCGATGATCGGGACGCAGTTCAGCGTTATCTCGCCGATCACGAAATTCAGACGATCATCCATTATCCGATACCCCCGCATAAGCAAAAATGCTATCGACGGTGGAATTCGTTGTCCTTCCCGATAACCGAGAAGATACACGCTGAAGAGCTGAGCCTTCCAATGTCCCCGATATTGCTCGACGAAGAACAAAATTACATAATGGAGACCCTAAATGGATACAACTGAGGGGATCTACGATCTTGTTTTTTCGTTGGGAGGTTCTTGTATCGCTGCTTTGCAGCTTAGACGTCGAGAGCTGCGGTCCTGCTCACTGCCCTTCGATTGGTTATTTCACATAGATGATTCGCTGTTGAGTGCTTTGACGAAATCCTTCGAGGAGGATTTCGTAAATTGGCTCAATCGGGATAATATGCAAGAGCTCAAGGGCGAAGAAAGGGGCACTTCCCCCTATTATCAGTACAAGGATCTTGCTACAGGTTTCCGATTCATACATGATTTTCATAGGCCTATTGACGGAAAACGTGTGTTTGATAAAGTTCATAAACAATACGTAAAAAGAATAAAGCGGCTATACGAGAGGATAGAAAAATCAAGTCGAATATTTATTTTACTCAATTCTAGATGGCGCATACGTAGAGAATTAGTAGAAGATTTCCATGCTATGCTAGAGACTAAGTGGCCAAGAAAGATTTTTACCATTGTCGTAGTTAGCTTCTCCCAAACAATCGACGAGAAGTTCGTCCTCGGGGACTATGGCATGATATATAACTATGCTCGCGAAGAAAATTCATATGATTATTTTCAGACCAATTTTGAATGGGAGTTCTTGGACAGGATCGAATTAAGGCAGAATGATGTTTCCAAAAAGCGATATATAGATATAAAAAAAACAAGGCATGGCCTACGGGTATATGTACTAAGCAATAAAAGGAATTTGTTCGGCTTTAGGATCCGGATTATGGGCCTTGAGCTGGATATAAGCTTGGGGAATGCTGCTTCTTAAGGAATAACATGGGCGAGCGTGTATTTTCTGTCGCTGTTATTACCTATAATCAAGAGGCTTACATCTCGCAGACTCTAGAAAGCATCCTTTCGCAAGAGCACGGCTATTCATTTGAGATAGTTGTAGGCGAAGATTGTTCTACTGATGGTACTCGTGCAGTACTCCTGGATTACAAACTTAAATATCAGGATACTATTAAATTATTGCTTAATAAAAAGAACATGGGGATAACCGGGAACTATTACAATGTCCTTAAGAATTGCACGGGTAAATATATCATGCAGTGCGCTGGCGATGACTATTGGTTGCCAGGGAAAGTAGCGTTGCAAATTCCGTTCATGGAGAATAACCCCAATATTGGGATGTGCTATACCAAAGCAAAAAATATTTACCAAGGAAAGAAAATACTGGGTAAAGGTGAATGGGGCGGCAAGTCTACCGCCTTCGCGGAATTAATAAAAAAAAACGTAGTTCCAGCAGTTACTATGGGTTTCAGGGCTGAGTTGCTCTGGCAATATATGCAAGAAATACAACCTGAAAAACGCAATTGGCTTATAGAAGATTATCCTGAAATTCTTTGGTTCTCGCTTAGGAGCAAGATTTCCTTTATAGATAAGGTAATGGCTGGGTATCGAGTAGTTTCCGATTCGGCCGTGCATACTAACGATATTGCGAAACTCGAGCGATTGAATATTTCGACGCGTGATATCAAGCGGTTTTTCCTAGAATTTGCTGGTATTTCAGATGGGTTTCAGGAAATCGAAGATTCCTTGAATAGAAGTTTTTTTTCCTTTTATCTGCGCTGCGATAATGAATCAGCAGTGCGATATTATCAGATGATTAAAAAACCCACAGTGAAAGATATGATCAAATACGCAATATCCAGGATGTCGTTTTTCAGTTTTGTATTTCGCTATTTTTTAAGGTTTATAAATAGGTAGTTTCAAGATTGAAAAAGGATCGAATCGCATGAAAGGCAGCCTCGCTTTACTTAGCAAAACAAAAACGCATATCAATACCAAGGCATATGACAGATTTGTCATCTTTACTGTATATCTATTATGGTTTGCGGCGGCATTTGATCCAATAGGAAAAGTAGGAGGTCTCCGATATATTGCTTTAATTTGCGTATATTTTGTACTTTTTTTTAAAATCGTATTTCAAAACTACCGCTTCGTTGTCAATAATGCGTATCGGTCCATGTTTTTTTTATTTGTCTTATTTATCCCACTATACGGTGCGCTGGTCGGATTGCTTAGGGGCGGTCTGGGAGGTCGATTTATCGATACTTCTTACATCACCGCCGGTGTATATTTTATAGGTTCATTGATCTATTTCGACGAAAAAACGGATACTGCGGTCTTCCTTAAAGCCGCGTTTACCATACTTCGGCTTTTATGCGCGACGATTCTACTCTGTTTTATTACTGTGCTTGCGAAAGGATCGCAAGATTGGATTTATTATTTTATTAATCGAGGGCTCCTATTCTTTGGTACAAGGCATTACGGGCATTTTTCCCTACCATATATTTATTTTATTACATCTCCGATGCTCATTTTTCTACTGTCCTATGATGCATGGCGGTTTTTTGATAAGCCATCACTAAAACGCCTTTTGCTTTTATTTTTTACCGTAGCGACCCTTTTTTTATCCGGAACTCGAGCTCATATGATTATTTCCATAGTGGGCGTACTCCTTATTTGCCTATGGCATCGCTACAAGAGACGCTCCATCCTCTATTTTACAGCAATAGTACTACTGCTTATCTTTGTTTTTTTCACGCTCGGGTCAGGGGTTTTCGCCGATGTATTTAGCTCCCATGACCAGAGTAACGCTAAAAAATTAGAATATCTAAAATCGTATTATTTCATACTCTCCGATCCTGCCACCTTTATTTTCGGGCAGGGATTTAACGCGCATGTCTGGTCGAAGGTTCTATCCGTCATGGTCAACTATGGTGAAGCAAGCAAGACCGAACTAACATATTTAGAGTACGTTCGAGTTTTCGGATTGGTTGGAGTTATTGTCGTACTCGCTGTTGTTTTTATTATTCAAAAATCATTTCTTTGGCTTCCACACCGGTTCCAATGGATAGAGCCGGCCCTGCTGCTCTATTTGGCGGTCTCGGCGCTCAATCCCTATATTTTCTCGTCGAATGGAATGTTGGTAATCGGCTTATCGGCTGTCGTCCTTGCTCGAGAATCCGGAAGAAAGGGAAAGGAAGCGGACGGGGATGCCTCGCGTAGTAAAGACATGTGCGAGGGTTAGTATATGCAGAAAGAAAAAATTGTAATCGCGACGATACTCTATAAGCCGGGTATAGAGGTTTGGTTGCGAATAAAACTGGCATTGGAAAATGGCTATAGAGTCTATATTTTTGATAACTCGCCCAATACAACGCACTGTCCCGTGAATATATCATCTTCCCCCAATCTGCGGTATTTTACCCTTGGTTCGAATGTCGGAATCGGTACGGCGTTGCGCCAAATATGCGCGACGGCATATTTCGAGCATAATGAGTATCTCCTGTATTTTGATCAAGATACCGTTTTTTCATCGGATACGGTCGCCTATATTTCTAGCTTTTGCGCGGTAGTAGAGGATAGAGGAACATTTTCTGATGATAGATTAGCGCGATTGTCGAGCGTGACTTTTCGGGACCGAAAGAGCACATCGTGCAGGGCGAAAATAGACGTATCGGGTTACTCTCTGCAAATCGTCGATTTCACGATAAACAGCGGAGCTTTATTTTTTTTGAAAAGGCTGAAAAAGATCGGATGGCACGATCCGAAATTCTTTATCGATGGGGTAGATTATTCCTATTGCCTCGCGGCCGCAGCCGCGGGGTATACTATTGCCGAGCTGGATAATACTCCGGGTTTGAATCATTCAATCGAACAAGACGACGCCGCGTATAACTTCCTTGGGCTCATTTTCGTGGGGCGTCGGTATCCCATCTATCGCAGAAGAGATTTCCTCGTCTCCTCAACTAAGCTGATATTTCGGGCATTACGAATCGATGCAAGAATGACGCTCTGGCTCATGCGATCATTCGCTATTTTCTGTTTAGCTCAAATGATCATTCCGTTTTCTAGAACAGTACCCAAATAGAAAGGCCTCCCTAGATGCCTATTTCGCAGGAGTGGCAATGAATTTGTCCGATGTTTCAGTTTTTACAGTTTGTTCGATATGCTATCTTCCGAAGGCCCTTGTTCTTGCACAGTCCGTATATAGGCAAGACAATATTCGAACAATTATCTATTTAATAGATAGAAAAACAGCCGCCGTCCAAGATAGTCCCTGGGCATCGCTCAAATGGATTGAAGATGAACACATCCCTGACTTGTATAAATTGGCCTTTGAATACGACGTGACGGAATTCACTACATGTTTAAAGCCGATGCTCGCACTAAAACTGCTTGAGTCAAGCTCAAAGGTAGTATTCCTTGATCCTGATACGTGCGTTTACTCTTCCCTGATAGATCTTGTTAGCGAATTGGATCACTATCCAATTCTATTAACTCCGCATTATTTTACGCCAATAGAGTCGCGCGAGGAGAATTATGACTTGGCTATGATGAGATTCGGGTCGTTTAACCTAGGATTCTTCGCCGTCTCCCGCGAGCTCGAAGCGAAAAAATTCCTATCGTGGTGGTCAGAACGATGTATAAACCTGGGGTTTTTTGAAAGCCAGTTTGGTTTATCCGTCGATCAGAAGTGGGTGTCCATAGCGCCATGCTTTTTCCCCAGCCTAAAGATACTTTTTAACCCCGGCTATAATATGGCTTTTTGGAATCTTCATGAGCGCTCTCTGAGTAAAGATGGGCAAGGATACCTGGTTAATGGAGAAAGCAGGCTTATATTTTTCCATTTTAGTTCGTTCGATGCCAAAAACCCGCTAATGATCTCTACTCGAAAGCATAAGTGGATTGATTCTGGCCGCGACGACATGAACGATATTTGCAAGGACTACGCGAAGCGGCTTGGCGAGAACAATCACGGCTATTCTTCTATAAAATACGGTTTTGACTATATGGATAATGGTTGGTATATCTCGCCCACCTTGCGCAGGGCATACGCTGCTGTATTAGATGAGTTGGGCGAGCTCAACCCCTTCGATTCACGAGGACCTATGTTTGGCTTCATAAGGAAGAATCATTTACGCGAGAAAGGAAACGAGCCATTCCGGCCTGCCGGCAGCACTGATTTGCCGCGTTATTCCGGGAGATTTAAAGTAATCAACGCTGGACTGAGATTTTTATTAAGAGTCATGGGCCCGAACTCATTTTCAAATTTATCGCGTCTGTTTGTATATCTGTCCAGCTTCAGGCAGAACCGTGAGTTATGGAAGATCGCATCTGACCGATGAAATTCCGCATCAAATGATACTGGTTCCTTGTTTTTCGTTCCCATGCTCATAGGAAAATGCTACCAGAATTCCCGGATATTGGAGAGAAGTTTTAAGGATCCCCCACAATATTTCCTCGTCAGCAGGTTTATGAGGTTGGCAATGGTTTTTAGTTCTATAATATTCCTATTTTTATTCTTACCAATTACTTTGGGAGTATATTATTTTTCAAAGGAGAATTACCGTAATGGAGTTCTCCTCTTTTTCAGTCTCGTTTTCTATTTTTGGGGGGAAGGTAAATATACAATTATTTTGATAATGTATATGGTTGTTAATTATACAGCTGGTCGTTTCATTGAACGATACAGACAATTCGAAACCTCAAAGGGATTGCGCAAAGCAAAGTTTGTTCTTTTACTATCTATTATTTTTGATTTAGGATTTCTATTATTCTATAAATATTTCGTATTTGGTCTCACGAATTTGAATCGAATTTTAGCATTTATCGGATACTCACTGCCCGTTCCACAAATACATCTACCTATTGGAATATCTTTCTTTACATTTCAGGCATTGTCATATGTTGTTGATATTTATGGGAAAGAAGTAAAGGCTGAAAAAAATATCATTTCATTTTCTATGTATAAAGGATTATTTCCGCAGCTAATAGCGGGGCCAATAATTAGATATAAAGACATTTCTAACCAAGTTAATAGTAGAAGCACAAGTGCTGTTAAATTTATTAGCGGGATTAAAAGATTTATTATAGGTTTGGGAAAGAAAGTTCTAATAGCAAATACTGTTTCTATTGCAGCAGATGCGGTATTTGGGCTTAAATCGTCTGATCTTTCCTTTCAAATCACTTGGGTCGGTGTGATATGCTATTCTCTACAAATATATTTTGATTTTTCTGGCTATTCTGATATGGCCATAGGGTTAGGTAGAATGTTCGGCTTTGATTTTCTCGAAAACTTTAATTATCCCTATATATCAAAGTCCATTAGGGATTTTTGGCGTCGCTGGCACATCTCTCTTTCGAGTTGGTTTAGGGACTATGTATATATTAAATTAGGCGGGAATCGGATTGGGAAGTATCGAAGCTATCTTAATTTGTTAGTCGTATTTTCCCTTTGTGGTCTCTGGCATGGAGCTAGCTGGACATTTGTAGTTTGGGGCTTATGGCATGGATTATTTCTTGTTATCGAACGAACAAAACTAGGACGAAATCTTGGTTCTACCGCAAAATTATTTCAATTCGTATATACAATCCTTATAGTTTTAGTCGGATGGGTCTTCTTCCGGTCAGAATCTCTATCTTATGCGATCGAATATCTAAAAGCCATGTTCTTTATGAAAAATGAGGTAGTATCGATTTTCGAAATAATAAATATAAAGATTTTTATCGCAATAATTATTGGTATTGTTGGAGCAACGCCATTTCCTTCCAGAATAGCAAATCTTATCGTCTCTCGCCAGAACACAAAACAATATGCAAGACTTTCCTATGAAATCATAGCTGTCGTTTCTCTTGCTTTCATATTCATACTATCTGCTAGTAGTATTTCAACAAACACATATAATCCATTCATTTATTTTAGGTTCTAATGAGGAGTAATTGAATGGCTGGTGAATCAACATTTAGTAAAATGAAGCATACTGCTTATGTTGTTATTGTTGCCGCCTTTGTGTTTATGCTTTTTTTGCCTCTTTTACAAATGACTTTTAAGATATTTCCTGAAATACCGAGTGGTGAAAACAGATCCTTAGCGATTAGGCCAAAACTTGAGAAGCCAAGCTTGGTAGCATTACGGCAGTATCAAAAAGAGTTTGAACCCTATTTCAATGACAATTATGGCTTTAGAAATATTTTGGTTCGCATCAATGGCATATTAAATATCAAACTATTTGGATTCTCTTCCAGTAAAAGAGTGGTGCTCGGGGGTGATGGATGGCTTTTCTATAACGATGAAAACGATGGGGTTAGTTTCAAGGACTTTCAGGGAGAGGCAGCTTTCAGTTCTGAAGAGCTAACTAAAATAAAGCGAAATATTTTATTTATGGATCAACAACTCCGGGGGAAAGGGATACAATTTGTAGTTATTCTTGCACCTAATAAACATACAATCTATCCTGAATATTTACCATCATCAGTTAGGATCAATACCGGAGCTAAAACCCGAGCAGATCAATTGGCTACTATACTTGCCGGTTCTGATTTGAATTATATTGACTTAAGAAGTACTTTGATAGATGCCAAAGCTAATTATTCTATGCCGCTATATTTTAAAACCGACACTCATTGGAATGAGCAAGGAGCATTAATCGCATATAATAAAATAATAGAAGAACTTCAGAAGCATGATACAAAGCATAATGAACTACAAGCTGAAATTGTTTCCCTTCGAGCTGTTCCAAATGGCGGTTTGGGAGACATGGCTGGTTTTTTGAATTTAAAAAATGCGCTATCGGATGAAAATGTTATTGTAAGTGATATTAGCCCCCAAAGGCACCCTGTATCTTCTATTTCACCTTACTCAGGTAAGAGTGATGTAGTAATGGAAATTCCCGCAAGCAAGCTTCCGAGGTTATTAGTTTTTAGGGATTCATTTTTTGAAGCGTTGCTTCCATTCATCTGTCAACAATTTTCTAGGTCTGTCTATTTATGGCAAAATACTATTGATTTGAACATAATTGATAAAGAAAAACCAGATATTGTGATATTCGAATTTGTAGAAAGATATAGTCAATGTTTGCTAGGACTCCCTAATCCACCGATATAAGAAATTCCTGATTTGACAAAGGGTTGGTCAGACTTGGTGTTATACTTCAATTTTATATTGACTTAATAATTTGACAACCTGAAAAATAATTATAGGATACGTCTTCAAAGTTTTTCGATCTGGACTTTAGCCAATAAATGGAGTAACACATGCTTGATGGATGCACCTTATTAATCACCGGTGGTACCGGCTCCTTCGGAAACGCAGTCTTACGGAAATATCTGAAAACCAATATCGCCGAGATCCGCATCTTTAGCCGCGACGAAAAAAAGCAAGACGATATGCGTCATATCTATCAGAGCGACAAGATTAAGTATTTTATTGGCGATGTCCGCGACCTTTCGAGCATTCGCTCAGCCATGGACGGCGTCGACTATGTTTTCCACGCAGCGGCACTAAAGCAAGTACCATCCTGCGAGTTCTATCCGATTGAAGCCGTGAAAACCAATGTACTGGGTGCCGATAATGTGCTGACCGCAGCCATCGATAAGGGCGTGAAGCGAGTCGTTGTCTTAAGTACCGATAAGGCGGTCTATCCCATCAATGCAATGGGCATGTCCAAGGCGATGATGGAAAAAGTGATGGTAGCTAAATCAAGGAGTCTCGATGATGAGAAGCAAGTGCTCTGCGCTACGCGCTATGGCAATGTCATGGCTTCGCGTGGATCGGTCATTCCTCTCTTTATAGATCAAATAAGGGCAGCGGAGCCATTGACCATCACGGATCCAAATATGACTCGTTTTCTTCTTCACTTGGACGAGGCTGTAGAGCTCGTTGAGTACGCTTTCGAACATGCAAAGAACGGCGATCTCTTTGTGAAGAAGGCGCCCGCCAGCACGATCCACGATCTCGCGGTGGCGGTAACCCAGCTATTGCAGGCGAAGAACGAAATCAGAATTATTGGCACGCGACACGGCGAGAAGCTTTACGAGACTCTCGTGAATCGCGAGGAAATGACCAAGGCGAAAGATTTAGGTGGATATTATCGCGTCCCGTCGGATAATAGGGATCTTAATTATGATAAATTCTTTTCGAACGGCGACGAGAAGATAGCAAGCGTCGAAGAGTACACTTCGCATAATACCGAGCGCTTGAACATAGAGGGCACTAAGAAGCTCCTTCTGAAGCTTGACTGCATCCAAGAAGCGATGAAAGCGAGAGGCCTTAGGTGAAGGTCCTTGTCACTGGTGCTGACGGGTTCATAGGACGCAATCTCTGCGTCCGCCTCGAGCGGATGGAGGACAATTCTATTACAGCCTTCGATCTGTCGAGCGATCCGGCGTCGCTTTCGGGTCTAATCGATGAAGCTGAAATCGTAGTACACCTCGCGGGAGTCAATCGCCCGCAAGATCCGTCCGAGTTTATTACTGGAAACCTTGGTCTTACTTCTGAGATCGCGCTCTATCTCGAAATGAAGGGACAAGCGAAGCCCCTGATTTTCGCGTCGTCGATACAGGCGGATCTCGATACTGACTATGGGAAGAGCAAAAGGGCCGCAGAGGATAGGCTCAAGGCCTATGCCGAGAAATCCGGCGCTCGCATTCGAGTATTTCGTTTTGCGAACGTATTCGGCAAATGGTGTCGTCCTAACTACAATTCCGCCGTCGCGACCTTCTGTCAGAATATTGCTCACAATCAACCCATTGCGATACGTGATCCCGCGGCTGTCTTGCGCTTGATCTATATAGACGATGCCGTGGAAGCCATATCATTGGAGCTGGGAAAAAAGGAAGGGACGCCGGGCTTCGCTTTTGCCGAGGCTGGTCCCATCTATAAAACCACGGTTGGCACCGTTGCCGATATCATTCGATCCATCCACGACGGGCGCCTTTCGGGCATGCTCCCCGATTTTTCAAATCCGCTGGTAAAGAAACTCAATTCCACCTATTTGAGCTATCTCGATCCTCAAGATATGCCAGTACCGGCTGCGATGAAGAGAGACGATCGGGGTTGGCTTTTCGAGCTCGTCAAGTCAACTCAGGGTGGGCAAATCTTTGTTTCTACAACTAAGCCCGGGAAAAGGCGCGGGAATCATTTTCATGATACAAAGGTCGAGAAATTCTGCGTAGTGCGCGGCAAAGCCCGAATAAGCCTGCGGCGAATAGACGACGTTGCGCGGCACGATTTCGATGTGGACGGCGATAACGTGCAAATCGTTGATATTCCTCCCGGATATACGCATTCGATAGTGAATACCGGCGGTGATGACTGCGTCACTATATTCTGGGCAAACGAAATCTTCGATCAATCGCGCCCAGACACATATTCCCAAGAGGTTTAAGTTGAATAAGCTAAAGGTAATGACCGTGCTAGGCACGAGGCCTGAGATAATTAGGCTTTCGGAGGTAATCCGTGCCTGCGATAAAAGTTTCGACCATGTGCTCGCGCATACGGGGCAAAATTGGGACTATACGCTCAACGAGATCTTCTTTAAGGACCTCGATCTTCGGAAACCCGATCACTTTCTCAATGTAGTCGGCGCGGACCTGGGCGAGACCATGGGGAATATTATATCGGCTTCCTACAAGCTGATGGTAAACGAACGGCCCGATGCCCTCCTCGTTCTAGGAGATACGAACTCCGCCCTCTGCGCGATCTCAGCAAAGCGGTTAAAAATCCCTATTTTCCATATGGAGGCTGGTAATCGCTGTTTCGACCAGAATGTACCCGAAGAGATAAACAGAAAAATCGTCGACCATATCAGCGACATTAACCTCCCCTATACCGAGCATTCGCGCCGCTATCTGCTATCAGAAGGCTTTCGAAAAGAGCACATTTACGTCACGGGCTCTCCAATGGCCGAAGTCATCGCGCAGCAGCGGGCGAAAATCGAAAAGTCCAAGGCGCTAACGGATCTCGGTGTGGAGAAGGGCGGGTTTTTCCTCGTAAGCGCACACCGCGAGGAGAATATCGATATAGAGCATAAGTTCGATGAGCTAGTAGCAGCGCTAAATGCCATCGCGGCTGAGCATAAAAAGCCCATTGTTTTCTCGACACATCCCCGGACGATGAAGCGCATCGAGTCGAAGGGTATCAAATTCGACCCGCTTATCCGCAATATGAAGCCCTTCTCGTTCTCGGACTACTGTCGGCTCCAGCTCGACTCTTACTGCGTTCTTTCCGACTCAGGTACATTAAGCGAGGAATCGAGCATGTTGCATTTCCCTGCGGTGCTTCTTCGAAACAGCACAGAGCGCCCCGAAGCGCTCGATATGGGGACCATCGTCATCGGCGGTTACCGTTTGGAGACTCTGCTACAATCGGTCGCGCTCGCGGTAGATACTTTCGACCGTGAGGCTGCCAGCCCGGTCGATTATCTGGACCGAAACGTTTCCGCGAAAGTGGTCAAGATTATCCAGAGCTTTACAAGGATTATCGACAAGGTCGTGTGGGATAAATAGCAAAGATCTGTCAACCGAGGGATTACGGGAATAATCGAAATTCAAATGAAGATACTAATTGTATGTCAGTATTTTTACCCGGAATCCTTCCGTATTACCGATATTGCGCTGGAATTAAAAAAGACAGGGCATAAAGTATCGGTACTCACCGGGATGCCGAATTATCCAGAGGGGCGATTTTATAAAGGCTATGGCCTTCTTTCCAAGAAAAGGGGAATGGTAGGGGGCGTTCATGTACGACGCGCCTTGATCGTGCCACGGGGCAAAGGCAAAACGATCGACCTGGCGATGAATTATTTCAGCTTCATCGCGAGCGCTTCCCTCAGCGCACTTAGGGTCCATCACGGAGACTATGATGTCGTATTCGTCTATCAGCTCTCGCCAGTAACGATGGCGATTCCCGGAATCGTAGCTGCGACGAAAGCGCACGTTCCATTGGTAACGTATGTCGTAGACCTTTGGCCAGAAAGCCTATCCGCGGCTGGCGGAACGAAAAATCGGAAGGTTCTATCCCTTGTCGGAAAGCTTGTCGATTGGATTTACCGGAAGAGTGCGCGAGTCTTAGTGGCATCTTTGGGATTTATTGAGCCGATCGTGCTCAGGGGGCACGCGCCGAATAAACTGCGCTATATCCCGCAATATCCGGAGGATTTATATAGGCAAGTCATCGTTCCCGAGACCGATCCCGCGCGCGAAGAGATGCCCAGGGGCTTTATTGTAATCTTTACTGGAAATATCGGCGCTGCGCAAAATCTTGGCGTAGTGGTGGATGCCGCCGAGGAATTAGCTGAATATCATGATATTTACTGGGTCCTCATCGGCGACGGGAGGGCGCGAGTGGATCTCCAACACAGGGTCAAGGCGCGTGGCTTCGATAGGCGGATACTTTTTTTTGGGAAGCGCCCTATGGCGCGGATCCCCACGTATTTGTCTCTGGCCGACTTAGCTCTAGTATGCCTTAGTCCCGAGCCCTTATTCGCCTTAACCCTTCCCGCCAAAATCCAATCGTATTTCGCTTGCGGGATACCTGTCGTCGGCAGCGCGGATGGGGATGCTGCGCAGGTCATCGTTGAGTCCGGAGCTGGTCTGGCAGGTCCTGCCGGCGATGCTTCCGCACTCGCTCAGAATGTACTTGCCATGTATCGCTCTTCGCCCGATGAGCGCATGGCATACGCTAATAATGCATTACGGTATTATAATGAGCATTTTCGGAAAGAACGGCTAATCGCCGAAATCGAACTCAATCTCCGCCAAGTGGTCGATATTACAGGGGGAAAACCCTGAACCAAGGCAAGGACTAAGGATGCATAGGATGGACAGGATATTTGAAATAATCGGTCGGAGCCGCGAGTTATTTATCGACGATATCAGAGCTAATGCCAAGGAGCTATCTGAAAAGACCGCACAGTCGCGCTTTCTCGTCATCGGTGGCGCAGGCTCCATCGGCCAAGCTGTAACCCGCGAGATTTTCAAGCGCAATCCTCGCTTGCTCCACGTCATCGACATCTCCGAGAACAACATGGTGGAGCTTGTTCGAGATATTCGAAGCTCTATCGGCTACGCCGACGGAGTGTTTGCCACATTTGCCATAGATGCTGGGAGCGATATCTTCGCTTCTTTTATCGAGAATGGCCCAGGATATGACTACGTGCTTAACCTCTCGGCCTTAAAGCACGTGCGCAGCGAGAAGGACCCCTATACCCTGATGCGTATGGTGGACGTGAATGTCTTCAATACCGACAAGACTATGCGCCAGACGAAAGCCGTGGGCGCCAAGAAATATTTCTGCGTCTCCACCGACAAGGCCGCGAACCCGGTAAACATGATGGGCGCAAGTAAGCATATCATGGAGATGTTCCTGATGAGGCGAAGCCTTGAGATGCCAGTCTCTACCACGCGGTTCGCCAACGTGGCCTTTTCAGACGGAAGTCTCCTCTACGGTTTTAATAGACGAATTGAAAAGGAACAGCCTCTTTCTGCTCCTAACGACGTGCGGCGCTACTTTGTTACGCCCAAAGAATCCGGAGAGCTCTGTCTCATGTCTACCCTCCTCGGCGAAAACCGCGATCTTTTTTTCCCCAAGCTTGATGAAAACTTGAATCTCATTACTTTCTCTGAAATCGCGGAACGTTATCTATGCCATCTTGGTTACGAGCCTGTGCGCTGCGCTACCGAGGATGAAGCCCGTGCCAAAGTGGCCGAATTAAAGCCTCAGCATAAGTGGCCCGTCTATTTCTTCGCCAGCGACACGACGGGCGAGAAGGATTTCGAGGAGTTCTATACCGATCGGGAAAAGCTCGACATGGATAGCTTCGCGAGCATCGGCGTTATCAAGAACGGCCCCGAGTTTGATGCCGCTCGCATCGAACATTTCGAGTCCGCAATCGCCGCGATGCGCAAGCGCGGGAGCTGGACCCGCGGGGAGCTCGTCGAACTTTTCAACGAGACTATACCTGAGTTCCAGCACAAAGAAACGGGCAAGTTCCTCGATGGGAGAATGTAATGACTCGTTTTTTTGATGTTGTGTTCTCTTTTTTTGCAATGCTGATCCTGCTGCCCTTCATGATTCCAATCATGATCGGCCTTAAGCTTACTGGCGAGCACTATATCTTCTACCTTCAGCCCCGCGTTGGAAAGGGCGGGAAGTCCTTCAACGTCTTCAAGTTCGCGACCATGCTCAAAAACAGCCCCAACATGCAGGGCGGCTTCATTACCCAGGCTAAAGATCCCCGTATTCTCCCCATGGGCAACTTCCTTAGAAAGACCAAGATAAATGAGCTTCCCCAGCTCATGAACATCTTTATCGGGCAAATGAGCTTTGTAGGCCCCAGGCCCATCGTACAGGCACATCTCGATTTATATCCCGAGGCTACACGCAAGGAGATACTGAAGCTCACTCCCGGTCTCACTGGCATAGGCTCCCTTGTGTTTCGCGATGAGGAAGGCGTATTGGATCGATCAGGCGGAGATCGCAAGAGATTGCATGATACGATAATCGGGCCCTACAAAGGCGAGCTCGAACTCTGGTACACGAAACACCGAAATATTATTTCTTATTTTGCGATCATCTTCCTCACGGCTTTATCGGTTCTTTTGCCCCGCAGCGATGCGTACAAGCATATATTCCATGATCTTCCGCCCGTTCCTGCGGAATTGCAGCCCTACTTGTAAGGACTAATCTTCCACCGTGTCCACTGTGCCCTCCGTGAACACGGTGGGAATATGGTAAATGAAAACAATGTGATGCCTCAAATATCGTCTTTTCTATTTGCGTAATGGCATAGCATGGAGGTGATATGGAGAAGACCTTCACGGTGCTGAATGATTTGGTCGATGGCGGAATCATCGGTCAATACGCAGTAGGCGGCGCAATGGGAGCAATGTTTTACGCCGAACCCGTATCGACCTTTGATTTGGATATTTTCGTTGTTCTTCCGCGCTTGACTTCCGGATTAATAACATTAACTCCGCTTTATGAGCATTTGTCGCGGCTTGGCTACATAGCCGATGGCGAATGTATTATTATTGAAGGTGTTCCCGTTCAGTTTCTTCCTGCATATAACGATCTTGTGGAAGAAGGGCTCAAGAACGCGGAGCTTCACGCATACGGAGAGACTTCAGTCCCAGTGTTGACGGCGGAGTATTTGACTGCCATCGCAATTCAGACCGGAAGAGAAAAAGATCGTATTCGCGTGCATATGCTTCGCGATGAGGCCGGAATCGACTATTTGAAACTTGACGATATCCTGCTTCGTCATTCATTGAAGGAGAAGAGCTTATCATGGTTTTGATGACACAGGAGCTCCAGCACAGCCTTGAAGCAAAGAGTCAGCGGCGCCTCGCCTTGGCTCGATTGCCCTATAAGGAAAAAGTCCGGATACTCATCGAGCTCCAGACTATAGCGGCGCCTTTGCTTCGCGCTCGCGGCCGGAAGGCTATCGTTTTCAGGTCCGACGAATAGTGAAAATATAGCCGAAACGTATCCACGATTCGGCTATCGCGCCCTACAAAGGCGTGCTCTGCGCCTCTGCGCGAGATCAACCTATACAGAAGTCCGAAGCCCCACTTACATTTCGTTGCGTAATGGCCTTTCTTGATCTTGTCCATCCTGTCCATCTCTGTTATCGCCTGATATCGAGGATGCGATCACGGCCAATGCAGGGTTGTCATTCTCAGGGCGCGACCTTCATGAGAAATATTTACACTTACACATACGAGTTTGTAGATGCCTAAATTGCCTAGGATTACCGAGTAAGCTGGTAGCCGCCGCCTGTCTCAGCGCCCGTCAGTGTTTACCTCGATAGAGTCGATTTGTCGGAAAGCAAAATGGCTTGACAGTGAGTACCAGTATTTGGTACCTTATTGTTATAAACAGAGGTAAAAATGTACACGATAGTTATCCCGAAAAAAATACGCCGAAGTGTAGAGAAGCTACCCGACGACGTACAAGATGTTTTTTGGCTTCTCGTGGACGTATTGCGGGAAAAGGGGGCAATACGAAAAGAATGGAAGAATTTTAGCGATCTGGGGAAGGATAAGTACCACTGCCATGTACAACGAAAATACGTTGTTTGTTGGAAATGGAAAATGAAATCGGTTGTCATCGATGTTTATTGCGCAGGGAGTCGCGAAGGCGCTCCTTATTAAATATATTCTATAGGCCGGGGCACTAGGCGACCGGTCACATGTAGTTAGGCCCGCAGGGCGAGGTTGATCAAATGATTGCCGTTATAAAGAATCCCAGGATTGAAATTAAGGGTGATATTCCCGCAGACTTTCTTGCCATAACTCGTAAGTTCTTCGGAAACGTCGAGGTCAAGACCGACGACGAGTTGGAAAATATTGCGGATACGGCATGGTATAAGCGGCACGCGGCAAAGCGTACTCCTGGTTTGAATATGAGGAATTTCCGCGAGCTGCACGGGTACACCCAGAACGAACTTGCCGAAAAGCTCGGTATTCTTAGGAATCATGTATCGGCAATGGAAAACGAGAAGCGTGCTATCTCGAAGGCTATGGCCCTAAAGTTGGCCGATATTTTCGAAACTTCTCCTGAGAGGTTCATCTAACTTAACCGGCGCGTGGACAGAAAGTGGAGGGTGCCATTACGGCCAATGCAGGGTTGTCACTCTCTCAGGACTCGTTTTTCGATATTTTGTTTTAACTTCCACCGTGTTCACCGTGCCCTCTGTGTGAAACCTCTTATCTTCCAATTAAGAGTATCGCACACGGAGAACACAGTGAACACGGAGGGAATATTGTAAGCAAAAAATACGAGACCTTATTCAAATCTCGCCTTCTCTATTTGCGTAATGGCCTTTCTTGATCCTGTCTATCATGTCCATCTATGTCATCGACTCTCATGCCTCATACCCAATGGCCCGTGTATTTTTTCGCGACCGACACGACCAGGGAAAAGCTCGATATGGATAGATTTTCAAATTTAGCGGCTAAAATCTAACGCCTTCGCGGTATCGATGAAATTCACGATTCTGCTGCCATGGAACTCCTGTTCGCGCTCGCCTGAGTAGACGACGAGCCCTGGGCCTATCTTGCCGCTAAGGGCCTGTAGTTTAGAGAAGTTCTTGCAAAATTCGGGAGAGAAGGTTCGCGATGCCTTGATCTCGATCGGGAGCAGCTTTTCGAAACTGCCTGCCAAGAGGTCTATTTCTAGGCCGCCCGAGTCGCGGAAGAAAAAGAGTTCCGCATCGGCTCCCCTGTTATAGAAAGACTTGAGCGCCTCCAGTACGACGAGATTCTCGAATAGGCCGCCCAAGTAGGGGCCTAGGCCGGCTTGGCTCGGTTCTCGTATGCCTAACAAATAGGAGGCGAGACCGGGATCGACGAAGTAGATCTTAGGCGATTTGATGAGGCGTTTACCGAAATTTTCGAAGTAGGGCGGTAGCCTGAACAGGATGAACGAAGCCTCGAGAATACCGAGCCATTGGCTCAAGGTAGTCGCGCTCACTCCAGTAGATCCCGCGAGGTCGCTCATATTTACGATCTGTCCGACTCGCCCGCCAGCAGGCGGACGAAGGTCTCGAAGGCTATGATATTGCGGATATTCGCGAATTGCCGTATGTCGCGTTCGACGTAGGTCTGGTAGTAATTGGAGTACATGGTCGTAGGGGAAAGCTCCTCCTCGTAGAGTTGGGGCATGAGCCCCCGAAAGAGGTATTCGTCGCGGTCTAGTCGGATTCCGGCCTGCGAAAGCTCGGCGAGGGAAAGGGGGAGGAGCTTGAGGAGGGCAGTGCGGCCCGCGAGCGATTGACTGACCGCGGCGTGCAGGTCCAGCTGATGATTCCCTGTGAGGATAAAGCGTCCCTTTCTTGCCCTGTCCTTGTCAACGGCAACTTGAATGTAGCTTAAGAGCTCGGGAACCCGCTGGATTTCATCGATTACGAGGGGCTCGGGGTAACGCTTGAAAAAAGAGAGCGGATCATCGCGCGCGAGGAGCCGATCTTCGGGCTGCTCTAGATTGACATAGGCATGGTTCGGGAAGAGCTTTTTGACCAAAGTCGTTTTCCCTGATTGCCGTGGTCCTAACACCGTTACGACAGGGAACTGCGCCGCTCGTTCGGTCAGCGTAGATTCGATTTGTCGTTCGATGTAGATCGCCATGCCTTATTCTCCTATATAGTAAGAGAATAGGCATTATCCATGAAAAACGTAAGTACTACTTTGAAATTGCAGGCTCTCGAAATGGCCGAATTAGCCGCTTCCGCGGCCTTGGAACTCAAGCGGGACGTGGATCTCGGCGAGAGGTGATGAATGCATACCGAGTCTGACGATGTATTGGAGAATGGTGTGACTCGTTTTTTTGATATTCTTTTTTCGCTTATCGCCATGCTGATCCTCCTGCCCTTCATGCTCCCGATCATGATAGGCCTCAAACTCACGGGCGAGCGCTACATCTTCTACCTCCAGCCCCGTGTCGGGAAGCTCGGGGAATCTTTTAATGTTCTTAAATTCGCGACGATGCTTAAAGACAGCCCCAATATGCAGGGCGGATTTATCACCCAGGCAAAGGATCCGCGCATCCTCCCGATGGGCGGTTTTCTGCGAAAGACCAAGATAAACGAACTCCCGCAGCTTATAAATATTTTGGTTGGCCAGATGAGTTTTGTCGGCCCGAGGCCGATTGTCCAAGCCCATCTCGATCTATATCCCGAAGCCACGCGTAAGGAATTACTGAAACTTAGGCCCGGCCTTACCGGTATCGGCTCTCTTGTATTCCGCGACGAGGAAGGCGTGCTGGATCGTTCGCCAAGCGATAGGAAGCGCATGCATGATCGGGTGATAGCGCCGTATAAAGGCGAGCTCGAACTATGGTATACGAAGAATCGAAGCATGTGGGTATATTTCGCCCTGATCGGCCTGACCGCCTGGGCGGTTTTTCGTCCCGGAAGCGATATCTATAAAAGAATTTTCAAGGATTTGCCGAAGACACCGCCGGAGCTAGCGGCTATACTCTAAAATAATTACATCGATCGGCGTGGAGCGAAAATGACCTATCTATTTTCATTCGTATTTTCCTTTTGCTTCGCGCTCGTCGCTATTCCCTTTATACGCCGTTGGGCGATTAAACGAAACATTTTCGACTCGGTTGACGCGCGGAAGTTGCATACAGGCAATATCCCTAGACTCGGCGGAAGCGGAATCTATTTCGGGTTTCTTATCGGCTTTCTTGGCGCCGTCCTCTTCACGCGAATCCTTTACCCCAGCGCCGGCATTTTTATATCTTTTTGGGCCATATTCGCCGCGGGCTTCGGTTTTTTTCTCTTGGGGCTCGTAGACGATTTAAAGCGTCTTTCGGCCAAGCTCAAGTTCATCGTACAATGCGCCTTGGCGATCTGCGTAGTTCTGGCTGGCTATCGCTTCTCGGTGCTGGAGATACCTGTTTCGCCCTTTCGCATAGACCTTGGCCTCTGGAGCTATCCGCTTACGGTGCTCTGGATCGTCGGCATCGCCAACGCGGTAAATCTTCTGGACGGCATGGACGGTCTTGCGGGGGGTATATCCCTCATAGGTGTCGCGGTCTGGGCGATTCTATTTTTCAAGTCGGGCCAGTCCTTGCCCGCGCAAGCGGCCTGCGCGGCCGCCGGGGCCATTCTGGGCTTCCTGTTTTTCAATTTTCCGCCGGCGAGCATCTTTATGGGCGACTCAGGGAGCCTTTTCCTCGGCTATCTGCTGGCTGTATTGCCTTTGCTCGGCTATTCGCAAAACCAGATGGAGTCTGGCCTCGTGCCGGCGATAACCGTCTGCCTTATACCTATCTTGGATACCTTCGCGGCCATACTGCGTCGCTGGCGCCGGGGCGTGTCGTTTTTAACGCCCGATAAATATCACGTGCACCACAAGCTGCTCAATCTAGGCTTTTCCACGCGGCAGATATTGGCTATTATCTATACATTGTGCATTGTCTTGGGGGCCTGCGTGCTCGCTGGCATCTACGTGAGCCCTTTTTTGTCTTTTGTCCTCATGATGGCCGGGTGGGCGGTTTGCGGCTCTATATTCGTCGTGCTGCATTTTCTGAAAAAGAATAATATCCGGTTATTCGAGTAGTAGAATCGCGCATCGCCGAAGGACAACGCAGTGGGTTGGAAAGGTTTAATACGGTGAGGCTAAAAGATCATGACTTTCCAACGAACGCGGGCAACGCATTCTTCATGTCGTTTACGATGCTGCTCTCCGATCTCTTTATGCTCTGCCTCGGCATGTTTTCTGGTTTTCTCGTCGTAAGCGGCCTCGACCCGTCGTTTGGCCTTGTTTCGATCTGGTCTATCGCCTGGATCCTGCCGGTAGTCGCTCTTGTATTCTTCGCATGCAGGCTCTATCCGCCGGTATGCATGGCGCCCGCCGACGAACTAAAGCGCATTATGCTGGGGGGCGGCTTCGTCTTGCTTATCTGCGTCGTGATCGATCTAGCCTTGCGCCAGGATACCGGATCTATCATTTCCATTCTGGTGGGCTACCCGCTTTGTATATGTCTTATCCTGGCCGGGCGCTGGGCCGTGCGAAGCCTCTGCGAAGAAAAGACGTGGTGGGGCGTACCGGTGGTCATCATCGGGGCGGGCGATACGGGCCGCATGATCGTGGACCGGCTTCTAGAATGGCCTCGCCTGGGGCTGCGTCCCGTCTTCCTTTTCGATGACGATTCATCCGTCTGCGGGAAGTACAGGGGCATTCCCATCGTATTCGGCACGACCGACGCGGCCTACGCCGCGCGCGACAACCACGTTAAATTCGCCATCGTGGCGATGCCCGGCGTCGCCCGCGATCGGGTAATGCAGATAATCGACGAGACTATCCGCTTTTTCCCCTACATGATGCTCGTGCCCGATATGTTCGGGATGTCCAGCATGTGGGTATCCACGCGCGACCTAAACGGCATCCTCACGCTCGAGGCCCAGCAGCGGCTCATCATGCCCAGCGTCCTGGCCGCGAAGCGCGCTCTGGACCTTTTCATGTCCGTCCTGGGCGGTATCCTGGTGCTGCCCTTCATCCTCCTCATCGCCGTCTGGATAAAGCTGGACTCGCGCGGGTCCGTCTTTTATGGCCATGAGCGGCTCGGTAAGGATGGGCGGCCCTTTAAAGCCTGGAAATTCCGTTCTATGGTGCTAAACGCCGACAAGGTGCTCAAGGACTACCTCGAGGCCGAGCCGGCCATGAAAAAGGAATGGGAAGAGAACTTCAAGCTTAAAGTCGATCCTCGGATAACGAGGGTTGGCAGGTTTCTGCGTCGGACCAGCCTGGATGAGCTTCCCCAAGTTTGGAATGTGGTAATGGGAGAGATGAGCTTTGTAGGACCGCGGCCGATCGTCAGGGACGAGGTCGTGAAGTATGGGAGCAAATACGAGCTTTTCGCTTCCGTGAAGCCTGGCATCACAGGCCTGTGGCAGATTTCGGGGCGCAACGATATCGACTACGCCGAGCGCGTGGAGCTCGATATCTACTATGTGCGCAATTGGTCGATTTGGCTCGATCTGTATATTTTTTTAAAGACCTTTCTCGTGGTACTCCAGGGCCTTGGGGCGTATTAGCCGGATGCTCATACTAAAGATCGCCTTACGCAACGTCGTCCGCCATCGTTCGCGTTCTCTCGTCATCATCGCCCTTATCGCTTTTTGCACCGCTCTTTTCGTCCTCGGCAACGCGGCGCTTTCCAGCTCCGCGAGAGGAATAAAAGAATCCTTCGTTCAGAGCTTTACCGGCGATTTTTCCATCAGCGCGCGGGCGGACACTGCCTTTAGCCTTTTCGGCAACGAAGTGCCCATCGTCGGCGATTATGAGATCACCCCGCCACTGCTCCAGCACGACGAGATACAGGCGCGCATGCGCGGCCTTCCCGATGTCGGCTCGGTCGTGTCGGTCATATCCGGGGCCGCCCAGCTTAACGTCTATGAACGGCGTACGCCGACGATTTTTTTCGGCGTCGAGGGACGCGGCTACTTCGAGGCTTTCCCCTCGATCCGCTTGGTTCGGGGCGATTTCTTGGAGGACGGCCAGACCGGCGTCGTTCTCAACGCTGCCCAGGCCGCCGATATCGAGAAGCTTAGCGGCAAGGCGCCCGCGATCGGCGATATGGCCCTATTCACGGTAACCAACGATAGCGGCTTTATGCTCCGTCAGGCGCCGATCCGGGGCATTTTTTCCTATTCCAGCTCCAACGATACGCTGGACCGTATCTGCCTCCTCGATGCCGCGACGGCCCGCAGCCTCGCGGGCTACATAGCGGGAAACGCGAGGACCAAGGACGAGGCTCCCGTCGTCTCCGGCAATATCGACGCACTCTTCGACTCGGATGCGAGCGCCTCGGTGGAGGCTTCGGGCTCCGTAGACCTCGCGAAGGTCGAGGGGGCCTTGGCCGATACCAGCTCTAGGGACGCGGCCTTCTCGAGCGAGGGCGGCGCCTGGAATTTCATTCTCGTCCGCGCGAAGGACGGCGTCAGCCTTTCGCGCCTAGAGACAAGCTTGAGCGCGGAGATAAAAAGCGGCGGCTTTTCGGTCAGACTGCTGGACTGGCGGGGCACCGCGGGCACCCAGGCCCAGATGATCTACGCGCTAAGGATTATTTTTAACGCCGGCATCGTCATCCTCTCCTTCGCCGCCATCATCATTATAATAAATTCTCTCACCATATCGACCCTCGAGCGATCGGCCGAGATAGGGACGATGCGCGCTATCGGCGCCTCCAAGGCATTCGTGTCGCGCCTCTTCATAGCCGAGACTACCATGGTCACGGTCCTAGGGGCCGTGGTCGGCGTGGCTCTGGGCGGAGTTGTCGCGTTTCTCATAGGGCGCACGGGGATCAGGCTTACTAACTCCCTGCTTGTCTCGCTTTTCGGCGGCGCGACTCTGCGGCCGAGCATGTCCCTCGGCGACGCTTTTCTCTATTTAGCCGTCGCGCTCGCGATGGGCGCCGTGGCCTGGATATATCCCGTGCGCCTGGTTTTGCGCTGCACGCCCCTCCAGGCCATGAACAAGGCCGAATGATATGCGGATGACGGATTTCGCGGTCAAGAGCCTTTTCGGCAGGCGGAGGAAATATCTTTTCCTTTACATAGCCATCACTTTCGGCTTTTTCATCATGACTCTGGGAAGCGGATTGACCGAAGGCATGCTCAAGTCGGTCCGCGACAAGAGCGCTTTTTATTTTACGGGCAACGTCAACGTCGAGGCCTTTACCAGCGATACCACTTATCTGCCTATCGATGTCGCCCTTGTCTCGCGCGCCGCTCGCGACGCGACAAAGGGCCAGGGACGGATCTCCCTGCGCTCGATCTATTACAGCACCGACGCCCAGCTCTTCGGAGCAGGGGGCAGCGCTCGGCAGCGTCGCGTCGTAGGCCTCGATTGGGACTCGGAACGGGTTCTCTTTTCTTCTTTGATTTTAAGCTCGGGAGCCCTGCCGCGGACCGGCGCAGACGAGCGATCCGCGCTTATTTCCGAGACGACGGCGAATAAACTCGGGGCGCGGGTAGGCGACACGCTTACGCTGCTCGTGAGCGCCAAGGGCGGCAAGAACACCGCGACTATCGTCGTAGGCGGCGTCTTCCGCGAATCGGGCCTTTTTGGCTACGCGCTGTATATGGGGCGCCCCTACCTCAATAGGGCGCTAGGGCGCGATGAGCTCTGCGCTACCGACTTAGGCATCTACCTCGGATCGGGCGCCGACGAGCCTAAAGTGGCCCGGATTCTTCGCGAACGCCTGGCCCGCGAGGTCCAGGTATTTCCGTTGGTGCGCAGCCACGCCGAGCAGGATGCCCACTTCGCGGAATCCTATGCCGGATTGAAATATATGGTCCTTACCCTCGCCGCCCATCTGTCCTCGATAACGACGGTTATAAGCGCCATAACGATAATCACCTATTCCCTCTTGGCCGTATTTCTGGCCATTGTCCTTATCGGCATTTCCAATACCTACCGCGTCGTCGTCTACGAGCGAAGCTCGGAGATAGGCACGATGCGCGCCATAGGCATGGGGAAGGCTTGGGCCGTGGGCGTCTTCATCGAAGAGGCGGCCCTCCTGACGATGGCCGCCGCCCTCCTGGGCTTTATCCTGGGGCTAGGGGCATTAAGCCTTTTCTCCCTCCTGGATTTTTCCGCCCATCCCACGCTGGAGATGCTCCTGCGGCGCGGGCATTTTACCTGGGCCTTCGACCCGCTTTCCATAATCGTGATTTTCGCCCTCGTGTGCGCGACAACCCTTCTCGCCGCCTGGGCGCCCGCGCGAAAAGCCGCCAAGGTAGAGCCCGCGTCAGCGATGCGCTCTTAAAGGACAAGCATGAAGCGTGCAGCCATTTCTTTTTTCATCGCGGTCTGCGCCCTGGGCGGACTCTCGGCCGATCCGGACTTTAAGGCCATGCTGAAGACGGTGGACGGCCTCGTGTCCTTTATCGATACGGATTTTTCGGCCCAGTATTCGATCGAGCAGTCCAAGCCGGGCGAGGGCGCGAGCCTCACCGAGGCCGTCATGTTCAGGCGGGACAAGGACTCGAAATACCTTATCCTGATCATGTCCCCGCCCTCGGACAAGGGAAAGGGCTACCTGAAGATAGGCGGGAGCATGTGGCTCTACGACCCCGTGGCGCGGCGCTTCGACTTCACGAGCTCCAAGGAACGCTTCCAGAATTCCAACGCCCGCAACTCGGATTTTACCCGCTCCAATTTCTCGGGCGATTACGACTTCGTATCCGCCAAGCAGGAGCAACTGGGCAAATTCCCCTGCTGGGTCATCGACCTGAAGGCGAACAACGACGAGGTGAGCTTCCCGCGCACCAAAATCTGGGTGAGCGATGACAATCTCGTGCGCAAGACCGAGGATTACAGCCTCTCGGGCCAGCTCATGCGGACTACGGCCGTGCCGACCTACCAGAAGGTGAGCGAGCGCTACGTCCCGGTGATGATGCTCATCGTGGACAACTTGCGCGGCAAGACGATAAACGGAAAATTCCAGAACGAGACGACCAGGATTACGATCACCAAGCCCTCGCTTACGAAGCTCCCCGATACGATATACACCCAGGCCTACCTCGAAAAGGTGAGCAAGTGAGGCTTAAGGAAGCTTTTTGGCTTGTGCCTTTCATTGTGTTTTTCCTGGCCGGAGCTCCGATCTTCGCTCAGGATGAGACTCCCCAGGACGCGAACGATCAGGCCGCAAGCCCCTCGGACCAAGCTTCTTCTCCGCCCTCCGTCGATCAGCTCTTCGAGGCGCCCCAGGGCGATACCGAAACTACAGCCGGCGACGCGGCTGTGTTGCTCACCGCCTTTCACGCCCAGAGCCTGACGGTATCCGGTTCTCTGACCGCGAAGGCGGGCGGGGTTGTCGGCTTTAAGGATGGTCAGTCGAGCACCGGCGCTTACGACGGCAGCTACGTATTCGATATGACCCCCGGCCTCAGCATCGTGCCGAGCCTCACCTTCACCTCTCGTCCCGACGAGACGGTTCGGATACAGGGAACCGTGGCCTTCCCCTATTCTCCTTCCTCGTCCTTCTCTGTGGCGATCCAAGAGATGTTCTTCGATTACACTCTTTTAAACAGAGTCTATTTCCGGATCGGCATGCATACGGTGTGCTGGGGAGTGTCTCGGCTCTTCGCCGCGGGCGGCGACCTGATGGCGAGCAGCGGGACGGGGCTCGACATCAAGGCCAATATGCCCATCGGCTCGGGCGGGATTACGGCGGTAACCCTCCTGCCTTCCAGCGACATATCGTGGCGAGCCATGACCTATGGACTCCAGGGCGATCTGCCCTTCGGCAAGTCCGAGCTTATCCTCTCGAGCACCTACTTCGACAAGGCCGCCGCGACGCCGCTGTTGGCGACGGCCGCGTTCAAGACCTCTCTTTTCGGCATCGATCTCTTCGCCGAAGGCGTGGGGTCCTGGGCCCGCGATCCCGCGCCGGCCCTGTCCGGCATCGTCTCAGGCTTCTATTGGGAGCGCGTCGATCCTGAGTTTAAGGTCTATGGCGAATATTATTACAATGCGGCCGGCGCGAGCTGGAAGGATCAGCGTGTCGCGCTTGTCGCCGGGGCGGACAATGTTTTCGGCTCCCCCTTCACCGTCGCCCTGGAGTGGATCCACGCCTTTATCGATAATTCGGGATATATCATCCCGGGAGTCTCTTTCGATCTCTGGCCCCATGTCTCGATGCAAGTGGGAATCCCCTTCCGTTACGGCGCGCCGGGAAGCTATTATCTCGTCAATCAGCCGCCTTCGATCGCGACCGCCTCGGACGCGGGCGACGTCCTTTCGTGGAGCCAGCGCTACGGTATCATGTTCCGCCTAACGCTCAGCACCGGGTTTTGATCTCAGGGAGGCAGGATGCCGATTACGATCGCGTCCCTCGGCATAGAGGGGCTTTTTATCGTCCAGCCTAAGCTCTTCGGCGATAGCAGGGGCTATTTCCTCGAGACTTTCAATGAGCGCGATTTTAGCGCTGTCGGAATAGACCGGCGCTTCGTCCAGGACAACCAGTCCAAGTCTTCGCGCGGCGTGCTGCGCGGGCTCCATTACCAGAAAACCCGCCCCCAGGGCAAGCTCGTCCGCGTTATTTTCGGCGAAGTCTTCGACGTCGCCGTAGACCTTCGCTCGGGTTCCGCCACTTTCGGGAAATGGGAGGGAGTGACTCTCTCGGGCGAGCTGCAGAACCAGCTTTTCATCCCGCCGGGTTTCGCGCACGGCTTCCTCGTCCTCTCGCAAGAGGCGGTCTTCGCCTACAAGTGCACGGACTTCTACGAAAGCGCCGACGAGGCCGGCATACGCTGGAACGACCCGGCCATCGGCATCGTCTGGCCCGACTTAGGATGCCCGCCTAAGCTGTCCGCGAAGGACCTGGCCTTGCCGGCATTCGACGCGATGGAGTCTCCATGATTTGGCTCATCGGCGACAAAGGCATGCTCGGGACAGAGCTCGCGCTCGCGTTCTCGGCCGTCGGGATGGACTTTGTCGGCACGGACCGCGACGTGGACATCCTCGATCCGGCTGCTCTCTCGGCCTTCGCCTCGGGCAGACGGATCGAGTGGATCGTCAATTGCGCGGCATACACCGCGGTAGAGAAGGCCGAGGACGAGGCATCGCTTTGCCGCGCGATCAACGCCGAGGGGCCCGAGAACATCGCTCGCCTCGCGTCCTCGATAGGCGCGAAACTCCTGCACATATCGACCGACTACGTCTTCGACGGTACGGGTGCTCGGCCCTACCTCGAGGATGACCCGGTCACGCCCATCGGTGTCTATGGCCGCACCAAGGCGGAGGGCGAGGCGCGGCTGCGAAGCGCCTGCCCTGAGCACGTGATAGTTCGTACGGCTTGGCTATACGGCAAGCATGGCCCGAATTTCGTATATACGATGGCGAAGCTGATGCGCGCGAAGGATAAGATCGGCGTGGTGGCCGACCAAAGCGGTTCGCCTACCTACGCGGCCGATCTCGCCGCCGCGATAGTGACCATACTGCGCGCGCCTCGGACCGCCTACGGCACCTTCCATTTCGCGAATATCGGCGAGACTAGCTGGTACGAGTTCGCCGTCGCGATTCAAAAGCTAGGGCGCGAGAAGGGTATTTTCGAGCGAGACTGCGCGGTGGAAGCGCTTACGACGGCGCAGTATCCGACTAAAGCGCCGCGGCCGGCCTACTCGGTGTTGTCCAAGGATAAGATAATCGCCGCCTATGGCCTGGCGATACCGGCCTGGAAAGAATCCCTGTCCGTTTTCATCGAGGAACTCGCATGAGAATCGCGATCTTTACCGATTGCTTTGTTCCGCAGATCAATGGCGTCGTTACATCGCTATTCAATCTCGTTAAAGGGCTGTCCGATTCGGGGCATCATGTGTTTATCGTCGCGCCCAAATACTATCGAAGGTACAAGGAGTTCGCGTATCCGAAGGTGCGAGTATTGAGAATCCCCTCCGTCCCCGCCTTCTTCTATCCTGATTATAGGCTTACCTTTCCCGTCGATCTGAAAATATTGGCCATTTTAAGGAAAAGCGACATCGATATCATTAATTTCGAGACTCCTCTCACCGTCGGCCTTACAGGCATCATCATGGCCAGAATGCTTAATAAGCCGCTTATAGGGCGATTCCATACCTTTATCGCCGATCCGCAATACCTTAAGCACGGATTTCCGATGAGCAAGGAATTTCAAAGAATAGCCTGGGACTATTGTAATTTTTTCTATAATAAATGCGATCTGGTTACCAGCCCTTCGGAGTTTACGAGAAGAGAATTAATCAAGCATGGCTGCAAGAGGCTGATAGAAGTCATATCCAATGGAATCGATATCGCGAACTTCGATAATTCGGAGGCGCAAAATTTCAGGGAAAGGCACGATTTAACTGGACCCGTCATGCTTTTTGTCGGTAGGATAGCGCACGAAAAAAACATCGAATACCTTATAAACGCGATGGTCGCGGTTTTTGCCTCATTCCCTCTCGCGAGATTGGTGATGATCGGATCCGGGCCGCAATTCAAGGAAACACAGGAACTCGTCCAAAAACTAAAGCTTTCCAAAAAAATACTGATGCTGGGAGAGCTGGAACATTCCGTTCTAATAGGATCCGGAATATTCGACATCGCCGATTTGTTCGTTACGGCGTCCGAGACCGAGAATCAACCCATGACCATTCTGGAGGCGCAGGCGAACGGGATACCCTGCGTCGGACTGTCCGAAAAAGGAATTCCGGATTTGATCAAGGATGGGGTCAACGGCTTAGTCGTTCCGAACCACGACAATGAGGCTTTTTCCCGGGCGATCATAAAGATCCTGGCAAGCGACGACCTTCAGAACTTGTTTCGCGTCGGCGCTTTGCGCGAAATTAAAAAGCATGAGCTGAGCGAAGTGATAGTCGCTTGGGAAAAGACATATAGTAAATTGGCGGCGGCTTCCCAATGAATCGACGATTCCGGACCATCCTCGTCACCGGCGGCGCGGGCTTCATCGGCTCCAACTTCGTCCATTACCTCCTCGAGAAGGCCGACTTCGACGGCAGGATAGTCAACCTCGATGCCCTCACCTATGCGGGCAACCCGGAGAACCTGGCCGGCATCGCGCGGAAGTTCGGCGGGACGCGCTACTTCTTCGAGAAGGCGGACATCTGCGATAGGGCGGCGGTGGAGCGGATCTTCGCCGCCTACGAGCCCGACGCCGTCATCCACCTGGCGGCCGAGAGCCACGTGGACAGGTCTATCCTCGGGCCCGAGGCTTTTATAAAGACGAACGTGATGGGCACCTTTACCCTCCTCGACGCGGCGCGCGGCGCGTGGAAGGGAAGGGACGATGTCCTCTTCCATCATATAAGCACCGACGAGGTTTTCGGATCCTTGGGCGAGTCGGGCTTTTTCACCGAAGCCACGCCCTACGATCCCAGGTCGCCCTACTCGGCGAGCAAGGCGGGCAGCGACCACCTAGTGATGGCCTATCATCACAGCTACGGCCTGCCGATCACCCTCTCCAACTGCTCGAACAACTACGGGCCCTACCAGTTCCCCGAGAAGCTCATTCCGCTCATGATCCTCAACATGCTGGAGGGCAAGAGCCTGCCGGTATACGGCGACGGGAAAAACATACGCGACTGGATCTACGTGGAGGACCACAACGCCGCGGTCTGGAAGATAATGAAGTCGGGCGAGTCGGGACGAAGCTATGCCATAGGCGGCGAGAACGAATGGGAGAACATCCGCCTCCTTGACCGCCTCATCGAGATCGTCGCCGAGGAGTCGGGCAGGGACCCGCTCTCGATACGCGGCCTCATCGCTTACGTGAAGGACCGTCCCGGCCACGATAGGCGCTATGCGATAGACTGCTCGCGGATAAAGGGAGAGCTCGGCTGGAAGCAGGAGCACAGCTTCGACGAGGGCTTGCGCAAGACGGTGCGTTGGTACATCGATAATGCCCCATGGTGCGAGCGCGTGCGCTCGGGCGAGTACAAGAATTGGCTCGATAAGAATTACGGATCGCGATCGTAGGACCCAAGGAGTCGCCGACTATGCTTCGTCGAATGCCCGTCTTGGCCTTGTCTCTCGCGCTGCTGGTGTCGGCCGCCGCGCCGGCATTCGCCCGCGAGCTTTTCTCTCGGGAAGATGGCGCGGTGCGAGAGCTCGTCGATCTGTACGCCCAGGCATCGCGGATTTTCCCCGTGTCGCGCTTCCCCATGAGCAGGAAAGAGCTCGCCGCCGTCGCCGACCGCTTGGCCGAGGCCGTCCCTTCCTTAAGCGATAAAATACAGGATTACGAAGGCCGTTATCTTTCGGGAGACAAAGGCGCCCTGGGAATCGAAGGGTCCATCGGCGCGGCCTACGACCAGAGCCTAGAATCGAGAAAATTCTCCTTCGACGGCGCGCCTTTCTATCGCTCCCTGGATACGGCTAAAAACTTCCGTTTCGCCGATCCCTTCGCCTCTACGGGCGGCGCGCTGTCGATCGGCGGCAAGGCCGAGATCGCGCTTCGGGCGGATATCATGCGCCGCTTCAACTCCGATCCCGCATCCTCCACCAACTGGTTCAGCTCGGATCCCGGGACTCCCATCGGCATCGAGAACGATTTCGTTCAGGAAGGCTATCTCTGGTATGATTTCGATCCTCTCACGCTTCAGTTCGGGAGGGCGAGCGCCAACATGGGCTCGATGCGGGATTCGCTGGAGGTCTCGGACCGTATCCCTTACTTGGACGAGCTCAGATTGATCCTGCCGATGGGGCCCGCCTCGATAGACCTGATAGTCGCCTCCCTGGAGACGAGGGCGTCGAAGGAAGAAATCGCGGAGCTCCCTGTCTTCGATATTCCGAGCGATGCCGGCCTTATTGCAAGAAATGAAATTCGGAGCATGTCCTTGCTCTCGGTCCACCGCTTCGAGTGGGCCTTCCCGCGGGCGCGCTTCGCTCTCTCCGAGCAATACGTCGTCTCGCGCAGGAACAACTCCTATTCGCTGGGGGATTTCTTCCCAGTCTTCAACTGGCACCAGTCCGATTTGACGCCCAATAACGTGACGATCTACCTCGACGCGGATGTCGCTCTGTTCCAGGACGCGCGGATCATGTGCCAGTTCGGCCTCGACGATTTTAACGCAGGCACGGTCGGGATCGGCGACGATTCCACGCCTACTATACCCGCCGGCATGCTCGCCTTCGAGTACAGTCCCGAAATAGCCGGAACCAAGGCCGACTTTTACCTCGAGGGCGGGGCGACGCATTATCTGTGGGGCAATTACGATAATTACGGCGTCTCCAACGGCACGACCGATGTCTACTCCTACCTCGCCAGGAATATCTATCGTTGGCGGCTCTACGTCGACGGAGATACCATCGATATGCCGCTCACCTCTCCCTACGGCCCCGGCGCCGAGTGGGCCAAGCTCGAGGTCTCCACCGGCACGCTCTGGGGCGTCGTGAAACCCAAGTTGACGATTCTGTTGCTGAGCATGAACGACCTCGCCAATCTCGTTACGACGAAATACGTAAACGACCCTGCCGTGTCGAACGCGCCGCGGACCGATACCCTGGCGGTCGGGATAACCATGGACGCGCATTTCTTGAAATACTGCAGCGCCTCGGTCGCGCCCGCGCTCTATTTCCAGGGCGGCAACGTGACTTCCGAACTGACCTTCTCTTTACGCATCGGGGCCAAGGGCTCCGCCGCCCTTCGTTGAGCTAATAAGGAGTTCGCGCCATCATGCGGAGATATAAGTTTTTTTTGGTTTCATTCGCGATGCTCGCCTTCGCGGCTTTTCTTTTCGCCGACGACGGCTTCGACGGTTTCGGGAGCAGCCTGCCTGTGCCGGAGGGGCTTGCGGTAGACATGGGAGCCAAGGCCGACTACTCGGCCCAGCTCGGCAGGCCTTATGCCGCCGCCCTGGCGGGGTATTCCTACGGCTCGGATATCTTCGATATGGCCGCCAGCCTGGAATACTTGAATGACGGGAAATACACGCCCTCTGAAAGTTGGATGAGCCGCGTAGGCGGTCTTTATATGGTCATGAACGAAGGCTATACGCGCCTCAAGTTCGACAACCTGGCCTTCACCGCCGGCTACTTGAAGGCCCATGGCACCGTAGACACTCCCTACGACTCCTATATCAACGGCAATCATATCGGCTCGCTCGGCGCCGACATATCGTATAAGAACGGGGGCTTCTCCTACGAGTCGCGCTGGATATCCGTCAACCTGAATTCTCGATGGGCCTACGGGGCCGATTATGGGAGTCTGTCGGGGAAACAGTGGGAAGACCGAGGCGCGAATTACCGCAGCTTCTCCTACGCATGGGGCAATCTGCGGCTCGGCTACGAAGAGTCGGCCCTCTATATCGGGCGCCCCTTTGACCCGCTCTACTTCTTTAGTCCCATGCCGGCCATATTGACGAACACCCTGATCAATCAGACGACTTCCAACCCCTGGGTCCAGAACTCGAACGACAACTCCATGATGGGGCTATTTTCCGAATACAAAACGGAGGACCTCTATCTCGAGGCTCAGTTCTGCGTAGACGATATCAATATCCCCTACTTCCTAAAGTACAACGAGGATAAATTCGCCTGGTCCCTCGGCGGCAGCTGGGATAGCTCCTATGGCAAGTTCTCCTTCTATCATGGAGGGGCAACGCAATTCACCTACGAGTCGACCTACGCCGGCGTCGGCACGGTCAATGCCTATCCGTACCAGTATACCTACTTCCCCCTCTCCACGGCGCCGACTCCGGGCAGCGCCGATACCTCGAACTCGGATCTGCTGGATATCACCGACAATTCCATCGGATTCATGTATGGGGAGAATTCCCTCGCCTTCAAATTCGGGTATCAGAATAGAATTCTGCCCGATTTTTTAGGAGGCCTCGATTTCGCCGCCCATTTCGAATATGTGCTGAACGGGATCAAGTCGCCCGACAACCCTTGGCAAGCCTATGAAAACGACACTCAGATCCCGTATCGGATCGGACTGTTCCGCGAGGACGGCGTTCTCGAGCAGCGCATGATCGCCGACGCCAGCGCGAACGCGAAGCTAGGCGACTTGCGCATCGGCCTTGGCATCATGATCGGCGAGATCCTCAATCGTTTGGCCGTAGTGCCTGTCGTCGCGGGAGAGCCCAGCATGTACGTTCCGCAGGCGGGAAAGAATCAATTCGTATTCGAGCTCGCGCTCAGCCTAAAGTACGCTTTCGCCGTTCCTGAATGAAAAGCCGCCGCGCTAAGGCTACCTGATTCCGCTCCGCAGTCGCAGGCGCCGCGCGCGCTGCGCCGCGACGATTTTGTAGAGCCTCGCGAGGCGCTCGGTCGTGATTTCGACCCTGTATTGCCGGGCCCAAGCTATGGCTTCCTCGGATTTGCTCGCTCGAAGCTTCTCGTCGTCGAGTAGGCGGAGGACGGCCTCGGCGAATTCCTTCTTGTCGTTGGCGACCATGAAGCCGCCGTGATCCCCGCGCATGACGTCGCGCGTGCCCATTTCGCCGATCGCCACTACGGGAAGGCCGGTGCCCATCGCCTCGATCGTGCACAGGCCCTGGGTCTCCGTTTTGGAGGGAAAGACGAAAACGGCGGCGGCGGCGTAGACCAGGGGGAGTTCGGACCGATCGACATAGCCCATGAAGACGCATTTGTCCGTAAGGCGCGAGCGTCTCGCGGCCGACTCGACCTGAGGCCTTCCCGGGCCGTCCCCGGCGAAGAGAAGGGCGACGTCGTCGCGGCAGTAGAGCAGGCGTCTCAGTATGGGTACGAGGAACTTGACGTTCTTTTCGACGGTAATGCGGCCGGCGAAGAGAAGGATGCGCTTGCCCGCGAGGGAGGGGAAGCGCAGGTCTAAGGTGGCGCGATAGGCGGTTACATCGGCATTGTCTTGCGGTACGAATGCGCCGGAAATCCCCGTCGGTATGACGATAAAGCGCTTGTGGATGTGGTATGCCTTGAGCCTCTGCCCCTGGGTGCGCGAGGGGGTAATGATGACATCGGCCGTTTTATAAAGGGCGCGCATGAGGAAGCGCACCGTCGCGCGCAAGAGCCGAGCGGGAACGTAGGTAATGTAGTTGCTGATGTAGTCTTCGTAGTCCGTGTGCGAAGTGACGAGGATGGGATAGCCGCGCAGATTGGCATAGCCGCGCGCCGCGAAGTTGGCGGTAAACTCGGTGTTTATATGGATGACGTCGGGGTTAAAGCGCTCGAGAGCGCGGACGAAGTAGGGGAAGGCGGAGGGATGAACGAGGCGGTCTTCCTTGGATACGGCGCTGGGCATCGAGCGGAAGCGACGTACGGAGCTCTCGTTGGCGACGGCGCCGTGCGAGATCGGATACTCCGGACAGAGGATGAGGACTTCGTGCCCCATCTTCGCAAGCTGGTCGCGATAGGTCTGGATCGATACGGTGACGCCATTCACGCGGGGCCAATAGCAATCGGAGACTAGGGCTATCCTCAAGTCGCGCTCCTTCGAAGCCGGCGTTGACATTGGGGCCGCGAGGCTTCAGTATTGCATGTATGGGCTTTTTCCCCCTCGTCATCGTCATTATAGTGATACTTGTCATCGCTGTCGTGTTCAGCGTGGTCTTCTCGGCGAAGCGGGGAGAAGTTTCGGGCATCAGCAAGAAAAGGCTCATGGTCAAGGATAGGTCGCAGGTTCTCAAGGAAGCCAATCGCAGACTGGCTTCCAACCCCAAGGATCTCGAGGCTCTCTCGGCGCTGGGGTCCTTGGCCTGGGACGACCAGGATTGGGAGCGCGCCTTTAAGGCTTACGAGACTATCGCGGAAGCGGGCGTGGGCAATCCGGACATCGACGAGTTCGAAGCCAACGCGCGTTACGGCATCTCGGCCTTCAAGCTCGCGAAGAACGATGACGCTTATCGCGGCCTTATGGTCGCGCGCACTTTTAAGCAGGACGATTTCGAGGTCAACTACAATCTGGGCGTTCTAGAATACCAGAGGAAAGCCTACGAAAAAGCGGTTGTCCTTTTAAAGCAGGCGACGGCCGCCCAGAGCGAGCACTCCGCCGCCCTCCGCTATCTCGGCAACTCGTACTTTAAGGTCAGGGCCTACAAAGACGCCCTTGGAGCCCTGCGCAAGGCGATCGATCTCGAGCCTGAGGACAAAGAATCCCTCTTCGCGGCCGCCGAGTGCTACTACGAGCTTGGTAGCTCGGATCAGGCGCTCAAGGTATTCACCCACCTGCGCGCCGATCCCGTCCTTGGCCCCTCGGCTTGCCTATTCGCCGGCACCGTCCATCTCAACCAGCATCTCTATGAGCGCGCGGTGGCCGACTTCGAGATAGGGCTCAAGCACCAGAATACCAAGATAGAAACCGTCGTCGAGCTCAAATATCGATTCGCCGCGGCGGCGCTCAAGATGCAGGACATAGGCAAGGCCGTTTCCCTGCTCAACGAGATCCAGGCTATTTCCCCTAATTTCAAGGACGTATCCACGCTTCTCGTCAAATACAAAGAGCTGAACTCCAACCGCAATCTCCAAACCTTCCTACTGGGGTCGATGAGCGATTTCGTCACACTTTGCAGAAAGGTCGCACTCCTTTTCTTTCCCAAAGCCAAGGTAAAGATCATCGATATATCCGTGCAGGGCAACGACTGGGCGGACATACTCGCGGAGGTAGAGACATCCAAGTGGTCCGACCTCATTCTTTTCCGATTTATACGATCGCAAAGCACTGTGGGCGAATTGTCCGTGCGCGACTTCCACGCGCGGGTCAAGGACCTCAAGGCGGGCAAGGGCTACTGCATCACTGCCGGGGTATTCAGCGAGGAGGCCAAGCGCTTCGTTGAGGCTCGGCTCATCGATCTCATCGAAAAGCAGGCCCTCATGCAGACCCTCAATTCCATAGACACCCGAGCCAAAGGGCTGCTGTCGGACTCGTGATCGCTGTAACATTGGAATCTTGGACGAAGCCCGGGCCCCTCGCCCGGGCTTTTTTTTCGCGCGCGGCTACGATGGCCCTGATTGACAGACAGAAATACCGTTGTCATGCTTCCTTCGATGAAGACTAAAACCAGCGGGACGGCGGCGATCAACCCCGATGAGCGCTATACTTGCAAGGAATACAAATCCTGGCCCGAGAGCGAGCGCTGGGAGCTTATCGAGGGCCTAGCCTATGCGATGAGTCCCGCCCCGACGAGGTCGCACCAGAAGTTCGTGGTGGATCTGGTTGGAAAGCTATACGCTTTCCTCCAAGGAAAGCCTTGCGAGCTCCTCGTCTCGCCGATAGACGTCTTCCTTCCGGCATCGCCGGATGAGGCCGAGGACGAGGTCGATACGATAGTCCAGCCGGATGTCATCGTCGTCTGCGACCGGGACAAGCTCATCGACAAAGGCGTGCGCGGAGGGCCGGATTTCGTCGTCGAGATATTGTCGCCTTCGACAGCTATGAAAGACCTAAGCAAGAAAAAGTCTCTTTACGCAAAGCACGGCGTGCGGGAATATTGGATTGTCAATCCCGAGGACTTGTCCGTCTTGGCCTATCGTCTAGAGGGCGGCGCTTTCGGCCGTGTACGCGAGTATCGCGGGGGCGAGGATGTCGATTCTTCGGTTCTCGAGGGATTCTCGTGGAAGGCCGGAGTCTGGTAACCTGCGAACACTTGCGCTAGTAAAGCGACATTCACTAATAAGGCCGAAGCACTATCGCGCAGCGCTCGTCCTCGAGGAAGGGCACTTCGAGCGAGACGATCTCCGCGCTCGAGTACAGTCCCTCGATCCGCGCCAGCTCCGCGCGGGCCTTGTCGGCTTTGCCCTTGTAGGCGAGCACGGCGCCTCCAATATCGCATAACGCGAAAACCCGTTTAAAGAGCTTGCGCTCGAAAGGGCGGAAGGCGCGGAAGGTGACCAGATCGTAGCTCCCGCGCGCGTGCTCCACCTGCGTCTCTATTACCTCGGCGTTGTCTATGGGGATCAGGTCGATGATGCCGCGCAGGAAATCGGCGCGGCGCGTCATGCGGTCGATGAGGTCGATATGAGCGTCCGGCAGCGCCAGCGCGAGGGGGACGCCCGGGAGGCCCGCGCCGGTGCCCAGGTCGGCGATTCGGGGACGGATCTTGGCGGCGAGGAGGCTCTTGATCATCGCCAGGGGCGCGAGGCTGTCGAGGATGTGCTTGATCACGAGCTCATCGCCCGCGGCTCCTACGAGGCCGAGAGTCGGGTTTAGGCGCTCGAGCTCGGCGATGTAGCGGCTCAAGGCTTCCGCCAAGCCTCCTGATGCAGGCAGGCCGAGGGATTCCAGGCCGCGGCCGAGGACGTCGCTCCCTGACATTCTGCTCCCCTTCATGGACTTTCTTAATGTAGAATAGCGGCTATTCTAGCCGAAGTTCCAGGTGGCTTTCATGAGTATTTTCGATACCTGCGTCATCACCGCCTCTGGCGAACGCCAGGCCGATCTCTTTCGAGCCTTGATCGCGCGACGGATCGAGGCCGGGCTCTATCCTCGCGAGATAGACTTCGCCGTCTGCGCCGATCCTCCCGGTGGAAGGGTCGGTTCCGGCGGAGGCACCCTGTTGGCGCTTCGAATGGCGATCGATCGCCTGGGGCTCGAAGGGAAGAGCGGCGGATTGGGGGGAGCTCGGGCCCTCGTCGTCCACGCGGGGGGAGAATCCCGGAGGCTCCCCGCCTATGTCCCCGAGGGCAAGCTCTTCGCCCCGCTGCCATCTCCTTCCAGCAGCCTCATTCAGCCTGTCCTATTCGACCATATGCTCGCGTTGTTCTTTAGATATCCCTGGAGGGACGACGAGCTCGTCGTCTGCTCCGGCGACGTCGTCATAGATTTTGAGACAGATATCTTGGACCTCCCCGATGAGAGCCTATGCGGTTTCGCCGCTCCCGATACTTTCGAGCGAGGCTCGCGGCACGGGGTATATGCCTTCGACCCTCTGACGGGATCCGTCGCCGATTACTTCCAGAAAGCCTCGAGGGAGGTCTTGGAGCGCGGGGCAAGGATAGACGGCAGGGACGCCTGCGCATTGGATCTCGGCATCGCCTCGTTTCGGGGGGTGGCCCTCCGGGCGTTGACCGAGCTCGGCGAGAGTAAAATCGGATCGCGGGCCGGCGCTGGGGGCGCAGGCTATCGATTCGATCTGTATCTCGAGCTGCTGATGGCATGCCTCGACAAACTCGACCTTCCGGCATATCTAGAGCGCGTCAGGGGCTCGACCGATCTCCCTCGAGCGGCTCTGGAGGAAATGTACGCGCTCTTCCATCCCTGCGGGCTCTCCGGCGTATTGGTGAAGAACCCCCTCTTCCTGCATTTTGGAAGCGCCGCGGAGTACCCATCGGCCTGCGTCGAGCTGCGCGAGAAAGCTCACGCCGCATTCTACGCCCTGCCGAACGAGGAGCTTGTTCCCGAGGCGGGGGAAAGCCTGGTCCGGTTCTCCTGCTCGGATACCGAACTCGTTTTGCATGGACCCGGGTCTTACGCGGAGAATTGCTCGGGCCTTAGGGCCACTCTCGAGGGAGGGAACATGCTGACTGGGACGCGCGGCCTCTCGCTCCACGAACCGGTGGCGCGAGGTATCTGCATCGACGAGCGCGGCATCGAGTTCGGCCGGGGGCTCGAATCCTTCAGGCTCGTGTATCACGTCAACGACACTTTTAGGCCTGTACCCTCGTTGGGAGACGCGCGCTTCTGCGGCATCGGAATGGAAAAATGGCTGGCGGAGCGCTCCCTCGTGGCCCATGACATAGGGGCCGGCGACGGGCTCTTCGATCTCTATGAGGCCCGGCTCTTTACCTCCGCGTCCGCCGCTGACGGCGGCTTCCTGGCGGGCTACTGGCGCCGCCCGAGCGATCCCGACGCGTGGGCGCGAGAGTTCAGGACCGCGCGGCGAATTTCCATCGCGACGGCGAACGAGCTCTCCGATGCCTTGGAGCGCGATCGCGAACGCTCGCGGATGCGGGAGGCCGAGCTTTCGGCCGTCTTGAGGCGGGGCGGATTCTTCGCTATCCCCGGCGAGGACTTCGCAATCCTCGCCGCGAGCGGAATCGATACCGCTCCTCTCGTCGAACGCTACGCCTCGACCGACGATCCCCTATTGAAGGCCTATAGAGGGGCGGCTCTCAGGAGGGCAGGCGTCGAGGGCATACCCTCCGGCGAGCGCATCGAGCTTAATTTCGCGCCCGAGCGATGCGGCGGGCCTTTGCGGATTTCGGTCAAGGAGGACCAGATAGTCTGGGCTCGCTCTCCGGCGCGCTTCGACATAGCCGGGGGCTGGACGGATACGCCGCCCTACACGAATCGCTACGGCGGGGCCGTAGTCAATCTCGCCGTCGACCTGAACGGCCAAAGCCCAATACAGGTCTTCGTCCGCCGGACGAGCGAGCCCAGGATACGCATCCATTCTATCGACCTTGGCCTGACCGAGACGATAGGCGACACAGGAGGCATCCGGGGCTTCCGCGACCCGGGCTCGCCCTTCGCCCTGCCCAAGGCCGCGTTGGTGCTGCTGGGACTGGGCGCCTCCCTGCCCGACGGGGCCTCCCTGGCCCCTGCGCTGACGGCCGCGGGCGGCGGCCTCGAACTTACGCTGCTCTGCGCGATACCGAAGGGCTCGGGCCTGGGCACATCCTCCATCCTCGCCGGCACCATCCTCGGGGCCATCGAGCGCTTCTTCGGATGCCCGAGCTCGCCGGATACGCTCTTCCTCCAGGTCCTCGAGATGGAGCAGATGCTGACGACCGGCGGCGGCTGGCAGGACCAGATCGGGGGCTTGGCCGGAGGGCTCAAGTACATCGAGTCCCGCCCGGGCTTGAAGCCAAGGCCCTCGATCCATCAGCTGGATCCCTGGGCCTTCGAGGACCGTTCGAGCGTCGATCTGATGACGCTCTTCTATACCGGCGTCACGCGGCTCGCGAAGAACATACTTAGGGATGTGGTGGATCGCGTCAACGGCATGGAGCGCGGCTACCTATTCACGCACGGAAGGCTCGCCGAACTCGCCCGGGACGCTCGGGACGCGATATCCCTGCGGGATCTCGCGGGCCTACGGCGGATCGTGGCCGAGTCCTTCCTCGAGAATAAGCTTATCCATGCTAGCACGACGAATGCCGAGATCGACAAGATGGTGAGGGCGACTGCTCCCTTCTACGATGGGATGAAGCTTCTCGGCGCGGGCGGCGGAGGCTTCGCCTTGTTCATGTCAAGCGACCGAGCGAAGGCCGAGGCGCTCAAGGAGCTGCTCTCCCGGCGCTTCGAGGACGAGCGCGCCCGCATCGTCGACTTTGCGCTCAATAAGAAAGGCCTGCAAGTGACGGTGAGCTGACCTAGGCCTTGGCTAGCTGCTTATAAAGCTGCTCCGAGAGGCCGAAGCCGGCGTTCTTGGCCATGGACTTGGAGTACTGGTCGTCGAGCATATCGGAGTAGATGTCTTCGGCCCAGCCGCCGGACAGCAGCGAGTCCGTTTTATCTACGGTGCTTCGCATCTCTTTAAGCATCATTTTTACGAAGATGGATTCGAATTCTTGGCACTGCTCGTAGAGCTTGGATTTCTTGTCGACGTAGGATCGGTCCGCGACGCGGGCCCCCGTGCCCGCGAGAGTTTCGCCTCGCGAGACCTGGGCCGCGCCGGAGGGGACGCGAAGCGGCTTGTTGTTGTACTGAAGGAGGGCCGCGTCGATTTGCATTTCATGCTACCTCTTCAAGCTGGTCGCGGTGCCGAGCATGTTGTCGCTGGTCTGGATAGCCTTGGAGTTGAACTCGTAGGCTCGCTGGGCGACGATCATGTTCACCATCTCGCGAACGACGGACACGTTGGACATCTCGAGGAACTTGTGCACGGTCTTGCCCATTCCGTCGAAGCCGGGGCGGCCCGCGATGGGGTTTCCGGAGGCATTGGACAATTTCATGAGGTTGTCCCCGACGGAGGTGAGGCCCACGGGGTTGGGGAAGCGGTATAGCTCGAGCTGCCCAACCTGTATGGGGTCGTCGCGGCCGGGAACTTTCACGGTGACGCGTCCGTCCTGCGAGATGGACAGGGTGTCGGGGATGAAGCCTTGGGGCAGGGTGAGCTCGGGCATGAGCTTGTAGCCGTCGGCGGTGACGAACTGGCCGTTGGAGTCGATCTTGAAGGAGCCGTCGCGAGTATAGGCGTAGGATCCGTCGTAGGTCATGGCGCGGAAGAAGCCGTCGCCTTCGATGGCGATGTCGGAGATGTTCTCGGTGTTCTGGAGGGCGCCCTGGCTGAAGTCGTGCTGGGTGGCGGCGAGCTTTACGCCGTGGCCCATCTGTATGGGCACGGGCACGACGGTGTCCTCGGTGGCGGGAGTCCCGGCGATCTGGGTGGTCTGGTAGATGAGGTCCTCGAAATCGGCGCGCATCTTCTTGAAGCCCGTCGTGTTGACGTTGGCCAGGTTGTTGGAGATGGTATCGATGCTCGCCTGCTGTCCGATCATGCCGCTAGCGGCGGTCCAAAGGCTGCGGACCATATGCTATGCCCCCCCGCGCTTCGTCAGGATCATCCGACGTGCGCCGTTTCGTTGATAAGCTTGCCGAGCATGGAGTCCTCGGATTGGATGGTCTTCTGGTTGGCTTCGTAGGCGCGATTGACTTCTATCATCCGCACCATCTCGAGGACGGGATTGACGTTGCTCGCCTCGACGAAGCCCTGCGAAACCTTTGGCCGCGAGCCGGCCGCCAGGATCGAAGCATCGCCCGATTCCTCGGTGGATCGCCATAGGCTCGAGCCCTGCTTGGCGATGAAGCGGTCCTTCGGGAATTCTACGATCTTCAGGGTATCGAGCTTCTGAAGGCCCTGCCAGGTGTTCTCCTCTCGGGAGACGAGGCGGAATGGGTCGTCCTGATAGTCTTTGTTGACGAAGACGTTGCCATTGTTATCTACCTTGAAATTATTCGCTTTTACTTGCAGGGGTCCGTTCTCGCCAAGGACGGGGTAGCCTTCCTTGGTTTCGAGCAGGCCCTCTTTGCCGAGGACGAAGGCGCCGGAACGAGTGTAGCGCTCGCCTTCGGGGGTCTGCACGGCGAAGAATCCTTTGCCGTCCATCGCGAGGTCGAAATCGTTCTCGGTCTGTTTTAAGGCGCCCTGCTCGAACTCGGTAAACAGCTCGTTGTTCTCTACGCCGGTACCGATCTTGCCGATCACGGGCGCCGAGTCGCCGGAGCCAAAGGGGTTTAGAGTCAGGCCGTCGTCGCCCGTGCGCCTTAAGAGGAGCTCGGCGAAGGCCTTGTGTACGGCCTCGTCGCGCTTATAGCCGTCGGTATCGACGTTGGCGAGATTATTGGAGATGGCGTCAAGCCGCACTTGCTGGGCGTTCATGCCGCTCGCCCCGGTAAACAGGCCTCGGATCACGTTGAGTCCCCCTTCCTTTCCATTGTCGGACGGCGTGGGCCGAAGTTGACCCCTTTTGACGATGGGGGATATAGTTAAGCCGATGAAAGAGATACCTGAGGGAGTCGATCGCGAGGCGATTGTTCGGGCCGTCTCGGCCGCCGTAAAGCCGAAGAGGATCATCCTTTTCGGCTCCAGGGCGCGAGGGGACTCCAAGCCGGACAGCGACACGGATATTTGCGTGATCGTAGACAAAATCGAAGGTTCGCAGTTCGGCGCTGGCGCAAATATACATCGCCGCCTATTCGATGAAGCGCCAGGTTCCTATGACATACTCCTATATGAAGAGAGTAATTTCGACGAACGTCGAGTATTCCGGAGCACTGTCGAGTATACGATCGCAAGGGAGGGGGTGCTTCTCTATGACGGTCCGTGATCTCGCGAATGAATGGATCGATTTCGCCGGTCGTGATATCGAATCAGCCCGTTTTCTTCTTGGAATGCGCCCCATTCCGAGGGAGATCATTTGCTTTCATTGCCAGCAATGCGCAGAAAAGGCTATAAAATCTATTCTGGCGTTTTGGGATCTCGAGATACCGCGTATCCATGCTCTTGCCGAGCTGGCTTCATTGGTAAATTCGGTAAAGATTGTCTTGATTGGACTCGATGCGGAACTTGCGAACCTCACCCAATTTAGCGCGAATATTAGGTATCCCCCTCAAAAAGCCCCGACTGACGATGATGTCCACTCTGCCATAGCCGCTGCCGAACGTGTGTTCTCTGCCGTAAAAACTATCCTCGGCTAGATCGTCACCAGCTTGCCGGCGTCGATTTCCCTGACGAAGATGCGGTCGAAGCGGCCGGAGGTCTCGCCGCCGGCCCCGGCACAGCTCGTCTCGGCCAGGAAATACATGACGTCGGCCATGTCGGCGAAGGATTCGGTGTTGGTCCATCGGTAATAGATGCGATCCCGCCACTTCACGAGGACGGAGAGGCGCCAGGGGTCCTTTTCGATGATGGGGTCGCATCTCTCGCGGAGGACCGCGCGCAGGCCTCCGTACCATGAGCGCTGGAGACAGAATAGGTTGAGCTTGCCCTCGCGGTCCCGGTAATAAATCTCGGCGATGCCGCCGATCGCGGGCACCGAGCGGGTGATCTCGTACTTATCGGCTTTGGCGAAGGGCGACCAGCGCAGGGTGTAGTAGGCGGTCCGGCCCTCGTCCTCGCGGGTGATGACATAGTCCACGAGATAAAGGATAGCACGCCGGGCCCTCGTCCCTCAATTGACAGTCGCAGCTCCTTCCGGGATACTGAAAACCCATGAAGAAGCTTATCTTCGTGACGGGGGGCGTATGCTCCTCCCTCGGTAAGGGAGTGGCCGCCTCCTCGATCGGCGCTCTCATGGAAGCTCGCGGGCTCTCCGTGCGCATGGTCAAGATCGATCCCTACCTCAATGTGGATGCCGGAACGATGAGTCCCTACCAGCATGGCGAAGTCTACGTGACCGACGACGGGGCGGAGACCGACCTCGATCTCGGCAATTACGGTCGGTATACCCATTCCCCTCTCTCCAAGGTCAATTCGATCACGACGGGCCAGGTTTACCAGGCTGTCATCAACAAAGAGCGGGAGGGCCGCTACCTCGGGCGCACGGTGCAGGTAATCCCGCACATAACCGACGAGATCAAGAACCGCGTGCTCGCTCCCGGCAAGGATCCCGAGGTCGATATCACCATTGTCGAGGTGGGCGGGACGGTCGGCGATATGGAGTCGATACCCTTCCTCGAGGCCGCCCGCCAGATGATACACGAGGTGGGAAGGCAGAATGCGCTCTCTGTGCACGTGACCCTTGTGCCGGCGGTCTCGGGCGGCGAGCTAAAGACCAAACCGACGCAGCACGCGGTCAAGGAGTTGCAGGAGGTCGGGATTCAGCCCGACGCCCTCGTTATACGCAGCGCCGAGCCTATAGACGAGGCTATGCGGCGCAAGATCGCGAGCTTTACGAACGTGGAGTTCGAGGGCGTGATCTCCGGCCACGACGCGAAGACTACGATCTACGAGCTGCCCCTTCTCTATCATGCGCAGGGCTTCGACACATTCCTCTTAAAAAAGATGGGAATCGAGAGCCGGCACGCCGACCTGCGCGAATGGACAGAAGTAGTGCGCAAGTACCGCGAGCCCAAGCGCCGCGTGCGAATCGGCGTCGTGGGCAAATACATGGAGCTTAACGACTCCTACAAATCGGTATGGGAAGCGCTCTCCCATGGCGGCATCGCCAACGAAGCGGCCGTAGACGTGGTAAAGATCGACTCGGGCAAGCTGGAGACCTCGTCCGCCGGGTCGGAACCGGACATGGCCCAGGTCTTCGCCGATGTCGATGGGATACTGGTCCCAGGCGGCTATGGACAGCGCGGATCGGCGGGTATGGTCAAGGCGGCGCGTTGGGCGCGCGAGAATAAAGTGCCCTACTTCGGGATCTGCCTCGGGATGCAAATGATGGTCATAGAGTGGGCGCGCGATGTCCTCAAGTGGGAGGACGCCGACTCTACGGAGTTCAATCAGGACAGCGCGCATGGGGTTATCAGCCTCCTGGAAGACCAGATAGACGTGAAGAGCTACGGCGGCACGCAGCGCCTGGGCAAGAGCGAGAGCGTGCTCAAGTCGGGCACGCTGATCCGGAAAATCTACGGTACGGAATCGATCTGGGAGCGGCATAGGCACCGCTACGAGGTATCCAACGCCTTCAGGCACGACCTCGAGAGGACTGGCCTTCAGATAACTGCGCTGACGCCGGACGGCAGCCTCGTGGAAGCGGTCGAATGGGCCGACCATCCCTGGGGCCTCGGCGTGCAGTGTCACCCCGAGTTCAAGTCTAGGCCGGTCCAGCCGGCGCCCCTCTTCAAGAGCTTTATCGGGGCATGCGTAAAGAATGCGGAGGCTTGAGCATGGTCGCCGCGCCGCGATCGCGAAAGCGATTCTCGCGGCATCGTCCGCGGCGGTTCTCTTCGCCGCATGCAGCCTGGCGGGATACGCCGCGGCGGCGGCCTCGGACCAGGACGAGGTGCCGACGGCAGTCTTCTCGGACTATTCCCATACCCTCGTCGTAAGGGGCAAGAAAAACTTCGAGCTTAGGGCGACGCTGGCCGAGGTCTACGAGACGAGCAAGAAGACCGTGCTCACCGATGTGACCTTCTCCGAGTACGATCCGGATACGGGCAAGCTCCTGTCCTTCGGCAAGGCCGACAGCGCGATATATCATGCGGATACCAAGGACGCGGAGTTTTCCGGGAACGTGCGGCTCGAGTCTAAGAGGCAGGACGCGATTCTTCAGGGCGAGTACCTGCGCTGGATCGATAAGGACAAAAGGCTCGAGGGTCGCCTGGACAGGACGATTGCCTTAAGCCGCAGCGACGGGTCGCGAGTGAGCGGGGCCGGCTTCGAGGCCGACGCGCGCCGGCGCGCATTCAGTTTCCGCGAGAGCGTCGAGGGACGGATCGAGTCGAAAACGGGGAGCGCTAAGTGAAATCGGCTCGCGTGCGCCCGCGCGGCGCGTGCCGATTTGTCGCTGTGGCTATCGTCGCGGCGCTCGCCTCCGCGGCGATAGCCGAGCCCATCACCTTCGACGCCGACAGCGTCCAGAGCAGCCTCGCTAAGGACAAGGAGAGAACCATCCTCACGGGCAGGGCGAGCGTAAAGACGGGCTCGATCTCCATCGTAGCCGACCGCATCGAGCTCTTCGGAAAGGATTTTACCTATCTCGCCTGTACGGGCGCGGTCACTGTCGTGGATACGGATAAGAAGATACGATTAGAGTCGCCTAACCTCTATTACGACAGGGACAAGAAGCTCCTGCGCGCGCAAGGGCCCTCTGTCCTCCAGGACGACAAGAACAAGCTCGTGCTCAAGGCTGAATGGATCGAGAGCGACAACGAGAGCGAGGTCACCCTTGCCGAGATAGCCGTCCGCATCGTCAAGGACAAGCTCGCCTGCCGTGCCGAGTACGCGCTGTATCGGCGCAAGGATAACATCCTCGAGCTGACAGGCTCGCCCTCGGCCTTCAAAGACGGGGACAACTACGCGGCGTCGAGGATCGTAGTAAATACCGATACCGAGGATATCCAGCTCGAGGGCGAGGTTAAGGGGAGCGTTAGGGACAAGGCAAAGAAAGCCGATGACGCGACCGCTACCAAGGAAGCGGACACCAAAGGGGTGGACGCTAAAGGGGCGGACGACAAAGCCGCGGGGGGCGGCAAGTGATCGCGCAGCCAAGCGACGGCGAGCCGCATATCCTAGAGGCGATTGGGTTGCGCAAACTCTACCGCAAGAAAATAGCCGTGGGCGATGTATCATTCTCCATGTCGACCGGCGAGGTCGTGGGACTCCTCGGGCCTAACGGCGCCGGCAAGACTACCATTTTCTATATGGTCGTCGGCTTTATTCGGCCGACGGCGGGAAGGGTATTGGTCGACCACCAGGAGATAAGCGCCCTGCCGATGTATAAGCGCGCGAGGCTGGGCATAGCCTACCTTCCCCAGGAGCCTTCGATCTTCAGGCGCCTCTCGGTCGAGGACAATGTCCGCGCAGTGCTTGAGACTAGGGCCGACATAACGGAAAGGCGCAAGCGGGAACTCCTCGAGGAGCTCCTGGAAGAGTTCGGTATAGTGAGATTGCGAAAACAGAAGGCATTTACCCTTTCGGGCGGCGAGCGCCGTCGTACGGAGATCGCGCGCGCCCTCGCACTCGATCCGAAATTCCTCCTATTGGACGAGCCCTTCGCCGGCATTGACCCGATAGCCGTGCACGAAATCAAAAGCATCGTGCGCAAGCTCTCGGAATCGGGTATCGGCGTCCTTATCACCGACCACAATGTCAGGGATACGCTGGACATTACGCATAGGGCGCACATCATCAACCTGGGGAATATCGTCGTATCTGGTTCGAGGGACGAGGTTTTGGCCTCCGATATGGCTCGGAAGATATACTTAGGCGAGGAATTCAGAATGTAAGGTGAATTTAAGCCCCATATATTGACGCGATCCCGGCGGGATTGGTATAGTTCTTCTAGATAGTTTATGGAAAACGCTCTCCTCTCACGCTTCTAGCCTGCGTGTCGTCTAATATGCCGAGTTGACGACGTGCATGGCGCGTGCTACATTTATCCAGCCCCGTTTGGGATTTTACATCACCACCAGCACTAATACGGAAGACAGATGCAGTATTTCGACACTCACGCCCACATCGGGCTTATCTACGATGACCCGATCGAACAACTCTTAGTTTGCCAAGAGGCGAAGCAGGCTGGAGTTACGAGGATTGTAAGCATCTGCAATAGCCTCATGGACTTCAAGCAGGTTTACGACAACCTGAAGACTATGGAGCATATCTTCCACGCCGTCGGCGTTTCTCCTTCCGAGGTTCAAAACCCCGGCAAGGACTGGCACCGGACGATCGAAGAGTCGGTCAAGCTGCCCCGAGTCATCGCCCTTGGGGAGATAGGCCTCGATTACTACCATAAATTCGGCGATCGCAAGAGCCAAATCGAGCTCTTCATAGATCAGCTCGACCTCGCCGCTCGCCTGGACCTCCCCGTCATTATCCACAATCGCGAGGCGGGCAAGGACGTCATGGATATCCTTCGGGATCGCCTGCCGCCATCCGGCGGCGTCCTTCATTGCTATTCCGAGGATGCGGAGTACGCCCGCCGCGTGCTCGCCCTCGACCTCAATCTATACTTCTCATTCGCGGGCAATCTCACTTACCGCAACGCGCGCAACCTGCACGAGACGGTGGGCGTACTGCCCCTCGAGCGTATTCTCATCGAGAGCGAGGCGCCGTTCATGGTGCCCGCCGATTTCCGCGGCAAGCGCAACAAGCCCGAGTACCTGCCCTCGACCTGCGCCTTTCTCGCCGAGATACTCGAGAAGGAGAACGAAGAAGTCTCGCGGGCGGTTTTCGAGAACGCATGCAAGTTCTTCAAGCTTCCGGTCCCCGTTCGGGCCTGAGGCCGCAAAGGGCGCTCGAGAAAGACTTATTCTTCGTGTTTTCTGCAGGCTCTATGCGAAATGAAGAGAAATGGCCGTTAATCTTTATCACTCGGTAGCCGTCGGCGCAGTCAAGCTGCCGGGCAATGTTTTCCTCGCGCCCGTGGCGGGCTATTCCGACGCAGCCTTCCGGTCGGTCTGTTTTGGCCTAGGCGCCGATCTCTGCTATACCGAGATGGTGAGTTCGGAAGCGCTGACCCGAAACCACCCCAAGACGGGCCTCCTCATGGACAGGGCCGAGAACGAGACGCGTTACGCGATCCAGCTTTTTGGCTCGCGGCCCGAGACTCTGGCCGCCGCCGCCGCCATCGCGGCCGAGCGCGGGCCGGCCCTCATCGACCTCAACTGCGGCTGTCCCGTCCCGAAGATCGTACGCTCTGGGGCGGGCTCCGCCCTGATGAAAAAGCCCGAGCTCATCCGAGACATTGTCGCGGCGATGACCGCGGCCCTGGGCTCGGGAGGGCCGCCAGTGACCGTGAAGATACGATCGGGCTGGGACGAGGGTAGCGTGAATTACCGCGAAGCCGCCGACGCCGCCGTCGAGGGCGGGGCCAAGGCGGTGACGCTGCACGCGCGAACGCGTGTCCAAGGTTACGCGGGCAAGGCCGATTGGGGCCATATCGCTGACCTGGCCGCGCGCCTCGACGTACCGGTATTCGGCTCGGGGGATGTGTCGGAGCCCTCCGACGCCGCGCGGATGGCGGCCGAGACGCGCTGCGCGGGAGTCATGATCGCGCGAGGTGCGATGGGCGATCCATTTATTTTCCGGTCGGCGAGGGCGGCTATGGAAGGGCACCGGCCCGAGGCAGTCTCAGGCCGCGAGCGCATCGACGCGGCGCGGAGGCACCTTGCCCTCGCGGCGCGATTCCTAGGAGAGAGGACTGCCTGCGTCGAGTTCCGAAAGCAGTTCTGCTCGTACACGCATGGAATAATGGGAGGCGCCGAGCTCCGGGCGGCTGGCGTAAAGGCAAGCAGCATCGAAGAGTTCGAGGCCCTGTTCGCGCGATGGCTCGCGGCTGCCTCTGTATGATCAGCGCCGCGCGGCGGCTATACGGTAGTCGGCTATCCGCACGGCGAGCTCGCGTATCTTCGCGGGGAGGTCTCTTGCCTTGGTAGACGCGCTCTCGGCGGCGTTTGCGGTGGCCTCAAGAACCCAGGGCGCCACTACTTCGGCCTTGAGCCCGGGCCAGTCATCGCTCGGAGTCGCGGACGCGGCTAGGAGGGCTCCGGGCGGCGCATGCCCGACGAGGGAGGGGAAATAGGCGGGGAATATCTCCTCGTTCACCGAGCGGAGAGAGGAGAAACCGCCTGCTACGCCGAAGGAATAGTCCAGCTCTCCCGCGCGGCGAGATCTCTCCAGGATCGCTCGTTGAGCCTCGCTTCCGAGGAGCCATTTTAGGAAGGCTTCGGCGGCCTTTCTTCCTGGGGCGCCGCGGACGAGGCCCGCGCATACGAGGTTGTCGGATACGATAACTCGTCCGCCTTGGGCGTACCAGCGGAAATCGAGACCGGCTCTCTTGCCCTCGGGCGCCGCGAGAAAGTCCGAAGAATTCATATAAGCGTAAAGCGTTCTTCCTTCCTTGACGTAGCGGTATGGCGGCGCGAATAGATATTTGAACTGGAAGTCGTCTTCGAGCGCGGCGGAGCCGTTAGTCCTCGAGGACCAGGATAATATTTCGCCTAACGCGGACTCAAGCCTTTTTTCGTCCTGCGCGAGATCCTCGCCTTCCGCGAAGCCGGCGCCGCTGAGGGTCAGAGCCGAGACGAGTAGGGCGCCGTACCAGCGCGGAGAGAAACCCATGCGTGAATACGCGCCCCCCTCCATTTTGTTGAAGACCGCCGAGGGGGCGGACATTTCCGTCAGGGAGAGGATGAAGCCGTCGCCCGGGGCGGGCGATCCCCGCGAGAAAACCATGAGGGGCAGGTTGAATGAAATGGGGAGGAGGACGCGCCTGCCGCCGATCTTGCCCGCATCGAGGAGCTGGGGATAGATGGTTTTCCCGTTGACGCGCCCGCCCCGAAGCAGATAATCGAGGGAGGCGAACCTGTCCCGGAGGGAAGCGCTCCCGAGATAGCGGCCCACGGCGAGGGCGGGCGGAGCCTTCGAGGCGCGAAGCGCTTCGGCGACCGAGGCTGACCAGTGGAGCTCTATCGCTCCCTCCCCCTCGCGAGCGCCGGCGCGCAGACGCGCGTTGTACACCTCGACAGCGAGCGCCAGCTCGGGGACGTCGGTCCAGACTATCGCGCCCCCGCCTGCGGGGCGCGCGCACGAGGGAAGGAAAAAGGCGAAGGATGCGGTGAGGAGGACCGTCGCGGTAAGACGCATGATGGACGACGATAAACCTCTGCGGTCCGGGCGCGCAAGTGTCGCCAGTGGCGGATCGCCTCAGAATGGGTTATACTAGGATACACATGCAGATCAAGAACTCAGAGATATTCGCGGTCGTGGAAGGGATTGGCGAGCATTTCCGCAGCAATATCTCCAACAGATTTACCCGTCGTGGAATTTCCTCCATGGTGCTGGATCCGGGAACCTGGAACCTCATCGAGGAACTCACCGAAAAGTCCGAGAATTACCGTTATCAGGGCTATCACTTCGACGAGATATACTCGCAGATAATAGCGATGGCCCGCTTTGTCTACCAGGCGCGGCGCGATCTGTTGCCTAACATCCGCTTTCTCGCCTCGGGAGGCAACGATCACGTCGGCGCCTCGGACAAAGTATTCCGCGACATGGCGATCACGAATTTCGGGCCCAATCTCAAGATACTCGCCGATAAGGTCAACGAGCTCTACGTCAAGGTCGCGGCCATCGACAAGGAAAGCGCCGGCATGAAAAGCCCCGTCTATACCCAGATTCCCGAACTGAAGGAGATCGGGCGCTATCTCGTGCAATGAGCGCCAGGGCCGCTTATTGACAACGCTCCGACAATCGCATATGTTTTGCTACCGCGATTAATGGAGCGGTGTCCGAGTGGTCTAAGGAGGCGGTCTTGAAAACCGCTGTGCCGCAAGGCACCGAGGGTTCGAATCCCTCCTGCTCCGCTACGGAAATAGTAGAATTGGAGAGGTGCGAGAGCGGCCGAATCGGGCTCCCTGCTAAGGAGTTGTACCCCTAAAAGGTACCGGGGGTTCGAATCCCCCCCTCTCCGTCACGAGGCTATAGCTCAGCTGGATAGAGCATCAGATTGCGGATCTGAAGGTCGGCGGTTCGAATCCACTTAGCCTCATTGCCCATTGGAGAGATGCGAGAGCGGTTGAATCGGGCGGTCTCGAAAACCGTTGAACCCGTAAGGGTTCCGAGGGTTCGAATCCCTCTCTCTCCGAATTTTTTTTATCGATCGGAGAGAGAGGGATTCGAACCGAATCCCGCGCCGAGCGATAGCGAGGATAAGGCGCCATGGAAGGCGCCGACAGCGGGATAAGGCGGGCCTGACGAAGCCAGCAGGACGATGGCGAGGAAGGCCGAATCCCATCTCGAATAAGTAATAAAGGTTTTTATTTGGAGAGATGGCCGAGCGGTCGAAGGCGCACGATTGGAAGTCGTGTTTACTCGTAAGGGTAACTAGGGTTCAAATCCCTATCTCTCCGTAGTTACGGTCTTTTCTTCGAGCGACGGGGGATTTGAACCGAAGCCCTCGCCGAGCGGAGCGAGGAAAAGGCGACACGAGGTCGCCGACAGAGGGCGTAGGCGGGTCCGAGGAAGCTCGCACGATGCGAGCGACGAGGACCAAATCCCTATCTCTCCGTAGTTACGGTCTTTTCTTCGAGCGCCTGAAGCCAGGCACTGCGCTCGTGGCCGCCGCCTAACCCCGCCAGGTCCGGAAGGAAGCAACGGTAAGCGGTAGGCGCGGTTTGCAGAGCGCCTGGCTTCGAGCGCTCGAAGTCTTTACGGTCCTTCGTCTTCGTGCTATTTTGCTCCCATGCCTTATGAGATCACGGCTACTCGCAAACGCCCTCAAAACTTCCATGAGTTCAAGGGCCAGGAATTCGTGTCCGCGACCCTTGAGGCTAGCTTGGCAAGCGGCCGCATCGCCCATGCCTACCTATTCTCGGGGCCCCGCGGCTGCGGGAAGACGAGCGCCGCCCGGATATTGGCCAAGGCTCTCAACTGCGAGAAGGGGCCGTCGGCGGAGCCCTGTGGCGTCTGCCGTTCCTGCGTCGAGATAGCGCGAGGCGCGAGCCTCGACGTGATCGAGATAGACGGGGCTTCCAATACCTCGGTAGACAACGTAAGGCAGATCAAAGACGAGGTTCTCTTTCCGCCCAACGGCGGACGCTATAAGGTATATATAATCGACGAAGTCCACATGCTTTCGAACAGCGCCTTCAACGCGCTGCTCAAGACCATCGAGGAACCGCCTCCCTATATCGTTTTTATCTTCGCGACGACCGAGCTGCACAAGGTGCCCGCGACCATCAAGAGCCGCTGCCAGCAGTTTGCCTTCAGGCTTTTTAAAGTCGATCTCATCCAGGAGCTGCTCGCCGCCGCCGCCGCCGACCTCGGCGTCGAGACCGAGGACGAGGCCCTGCTCTGGATCGCGAAGGAGTCCGGCGGTTCCCTGCGCGACGCCTATACCCTCTTCGACCAAGTCCTGTCTTTTTCCGACGGTAAGATTACATCCGCATTAATACGCGACAAGCTCGGACTTACCGGCCTCGATGCCCTGGGCGGACTCTTCGGCGCAAGCGCGGCGGGGGACGCCGGGGCCGCTCTTCTCGCTTTAGACGAGATCCTGGTCCGCGGCGTATCGCCCGAACAGTTCGTCGCTGAAGCGGCCGAGTACTGCCGATCCCTCCTCCTTATCAAGAATGGCATCACGAAGGCCTCCCTCCTCGGCGCACCGGCATCTTCCTACGAAGCTTCCGCGCTCGAGACATTCACGAGCGATCACCTGGAGCACGCTCTCGCGGTCCTCCTCGACCTGTACCGTAACCTGCGCTATACGGTCGATCCCCGCTTCGAGCTGGAGCTCGCCGTGGCCAAGCTCTGCCGCATCGCCGACTTCGTATCGCCGAGGGAGCTGGCGGCCGCGGTCGCCTCGCTCAAGCGCTTCATAGCCGGCAACGCGGCTCTTCCTGAAAAAAAAAAGCCTGAGCTCTCTCCGCAGCTGAGCGCCGCCTTCGATAGCCTGGCCGCGACCACGGCGATACGCCCGGTTTTCGTGCAGCCTCCCGCGGCGACTCGGGCGAGCGTCCTTAGCGACGCGTCAGAAAAAGGCGAGGACTCCGATGGCGAAGACCCAGACACTGCCGTGGCGGGAGAGGCTACCGATCTTCTTCGGGACGCGGTGATCGAGGCGCTTGGACGATCGAGCCCCTTGCTTAAGACGGGGCTCGCCTCGTCCTTGCCCTGGCGGGTCGAGGAGTCGAGGCTTGTGATACCCTTCCGTTCGGGGATGGAGGAAAGCGTCGTCCGGGGCAGCATCCCCGATATTGCCGTCAAAGCCTCGGAGTTCGTGGGGAGGCCGCTTAAGGTCGAGCTTCAGGTGGAGCCCAAGCCGGGGCCAGGCCGCGCCGACGCCTCGCCCCGAGCGGCCGAGGCGGGCGCGAATGACGGTTCCGATCCGGTGTCGATCGTAGAGAGGGTATTCAGGGGCACCCGGCTGCCCGATGGCGGACGAGGAGATCGTGATGAACATCGCTGAGATAATGGAGATGCTGCGGAACCCGCAGGCCATGCAGGCGCGGATGACTGAGCTGCGCGAGAAGACCGAGAGGATGCAGGCCACGGGGAGCGCCGGCGGCGGCATGGTGCGCGTGACCCTAAACGGTGCCTTGGAAATGCTGTCCTGTGAGATAGCGCCGGAGATCGTGGCCGGCGGCGATACGGCCTTGATCCAGGACCTCGTGCGCGGCGCGTTCAACGACGCCGCGGCGAAGGTCAAGGAAACGATACAAACAGAGCTCTCATCGGGGATGGGGGGCATGCCCTTCCCGCCCGGGATGCTCGGCGGCCTGTAGTGAAGGCTCTCGAGGAACTCGTAGGGCTTCTCACGAGGCTCCCCGGCATAGGGCGCAAGAGCGCCCTCAGGGTTACCTATTATCTCCTTAAGGCCGACGACTCCTTCGCGGAGAGCCTCGCCGGCAGAATTCGCGACATCAAGGGGTCTATTACTTTCTGCTCGATCTGCGGCTCGTATACCGAATCCGATCCCTGTCCCGTGTGCTCCTCGCCCTCCCGCGACCGCGGCATCATCTGCGCCGTGGAGCAGCCGCAGGATGTCGTGACCATCGAGGCCTCGCGCGAGTATCACGGCCTCTATCACGTGCTCGGCGGTCTCATCTCGCCCTTGGACGGGGTGGGCCCCGAGGACTTGAAGATACGCGAGCTTGTCGCGAGGGCGGGCGCGGAAGAAGTGAAGGAAGTGGTGGTCGCGACGAACCCGACCGTCGAAGGCGATACGACAGCCCTCTATCTTAAGCGACTCCTCGAGCCCACCGGCGTGCCGGTGACGAGGCTGGCGTCGGGCATACCGGTCGGCGGCGACCTAGAGTACGCGGATCGCCTAACGCTGGCGAGATCGTTTCGGGGCCGAACGATACTGTAAAATGTTCTAGTTATTCCTTGACCGATCCCATCATGATGCCGGTTACGAAATACTTCTGGACGAAGGGATAGATCACGAGCATCGGGATCATCGCGATGAAGACCTTGGCTCCGTTGAGCGATACGTTGGAGAGCACGGAAAGCTTGCGGTACTGCTCGGGCGTCAGCGAGGTGCCGGCGGGCATGTTCACGACCATCTGTTGGATGTAGGTCTGCAGGGGATACTTGTTGGCGGTGTTCATGAGCACTAGGCCGTTGAAGAACTCATTCCAGTGGTAGACGCTGACGAAGAGGGCGACCGTGGCCAGGACCGGCACCGAGACCGGGACGAAGATCCGGAACAGGATGGTCCAGGGCCCGGCTCCGTCCATCACCGCGGCCTCCTCGAGGTCCTTAGGCACGTTGCGGAAGAAATTCATGATTAGGATGACGTTGAAGACCGGCACGCTGCTTCCGAGCACCAGGGCCCAGATCGAATCGATGAGGCCATAGCTTTGGACCGTCATGTACCAGGGGATAAGCCCCCCGTTGAAGATCATGCAAAATACCAGGATCCACATGAAGATATTGCGGGTCTTGAACTCGCGCCTGACCTTGGAGAGGGGGTAGGCCATCATCACGGAGATGACGAGAGAGATGACGGTGCCCAGGACCGCCCTCTGAATGGAGATCCAGAAGGAATTGAAGAAGAGCCGGTCCCCCATGATCTCTTGATAGGAAGTTAGCGAGAAGCCTATCGGATAGACGGTGACCAATCCCGAATTCGCCGCCGACTTGTCGGAGATCGAGATGCAGAGGGTGTACCAAAGGGGGAAGAGGCAGGCCAGGACCAGCAAGGCCAGAATAACCACGTTGAATTTGTCGAAGAGCTTCGATTGGAAGGTCGTGCTTCTGACCATGTCTATTCTCCCCTAGAAGACGGTGTAGTCGGCGTATTTGTAGGCAAGGGCGTAGGAAATGACTATAAGCACGAAGCTGACGCCCGACTTGAAGAGGCCGGCCGCGGTCGCCAAGGAGTATTGCAGGTTCTGCAAGCCCAGGCGATAGACCCAGGTATCGATTATGTCGCCCGTCGAGTAGACGACGGGATTGTACAGGTTGTAGACCTGGTCGAAGCCCGCATTGAGGACATTGCCCAGACTCAAGACACCCAGGAGCACAACGGTTGTGGACAGGGCGGGAAGAGTGATGTGGATCATGCTGCGCCAGCGGCTGGAGCCGTCGATGGCCGCCGCCTCGTAAAGATTCGGGTTGACGCCTGTAAGGGCCGCCAGGAAGATTATCGCGTTGTAGCCGAACTCCTTCCAGACGTCGGTGCCGATGAGGAGCTGGCGGAAGATGCCCGCGTCGGCCATGAAGACCTTGGGGTCCGCGCCGAACAGTTTGAAGAAGGCGTTGATGACGCCGTGGTAGCCGAAGAGGCCTATCACGATCGTCGCCATGATGACCCAGGAGAGGAAGTGGGGGAGGTAGACGAGGGTCTGTACCATTTTCTTATAGCGGAGGCTCACGACTTCGTTGAGCAGGAGGGCGAAGACGAGGGGCACTAGGAGGTTGAGGACTATCTTGCCGACCGCGATGATCAGGGTGTTGAAAATAACCGTCCGGCTATCGCCGAGCTGGAACATGTAGGTGAAGTTCTGCAGCCCGACCCAGGGCGAACCGAAGATACCCCGCCCCGGCATGAAATTCTGGAAGGCCATCACGATGCCGAACATCGGGACGATGCTGAACAGGATAAGCCACACCATGCCAGGGAGTAGCATGAAGTAATAGTGCTTCTGAATCGACCTCGACTTCATCGCTGCTTCCTTCCAATTCCGGTCCAAACAAAAAGACGCTGTGGAGTTCCAGCGTCTTTTTGTTCGGGTTTGCTAATAGAATATCGAAGGCACGATCGATTAGGAACGAATCCCGATCGATCCTACTTCTTGGCCATCGCCTGGACTTCCTTGGTGATGTCGTCGCCGCCCTGGGCCTTCCAGTCCGATACGAACTTGTCGAAGGAGTCGAGGGGCTGCTTGCCGAGGATGATCCCGAGGGTGGCCTGCTGCTCGAGCTTCCAGAGGTTTGCCCACTTGAGGAGCATGGTTGGGGTCTGGCTGTAGGTGACGCTGTAGACCTTCTTGTCGATGGGAATAGCGGCGAAGGGCTTATCTCCGACGAAGGTGGCGAGGAGGCGCTGGAACTCGCCGACATCCTTCTTCTGATCGTAGTTGCCGATGTTGATGTTGTCGAAGGGCGGCTTCACGATGCTCTGTACTTGCTTGGCGTCGTTGGCGAGGTTCTTGTACACGGAGCCGGGCGCCATGAACTCCTCGGGCTTAGCCTGGCCCTTGAGGATCTTCATGAGGGCGTTGTAGGTGTACTCCATCTCGTCGGCGGGGGCCATGACGTTACGCAGCGGATACCAGCTGATGGCGACCGAGCGGTCGAAGGTCTGCTCGTCGCGCACGAGGGCATTGTTCATGATTATAAGGGCCTTGACGACGTCGGGGGAGGCCTTCTTGCTGATGCCGGTATAGTAGGTGCCCGTCGTCTTCATGTGCACGAACCACTTGCCGTCGTCGGTATAAACCGGATAGGCCTTCCAGTTGGTTTTGGGATCGTTCTTGTAGGAGTCGAGATTGCCGTAGCCGATTTCCCACCAGGGACCGAAGAAAATGCCGACCTGGTTGGCGTTGACAGGCTCCATGTTGTTGTCGCGTGTGCCCATCTCGGCATCGATGAGGCCTTCTTTGTACCATTTGGCGAGAGTCCCGAGAGCCTTCTTCGTGTTGGGGTTGATGGTGCCGTACTCGACGGTCCCGTTATTGTCCACCCAGAATCCGGGATAGGCGTCATAGGCGGCGAAGACAGGGTCGAAGCCTCCCCTGAGGTTGGAGGAGTTGAGGAAGTCGCAATAGAGGTTCGTGTCCTTGGCGGGGCCTACGATGCCTATGGTGGCGGGGCCGGCTAGCTTGGCCTTGACGAAGGCCTTGGCCACGTTCTCGAAGTCGGCGAGGGTCTTGGGCTCGGCCAGCTTGAGCTTGTCCAGCCAGTCCTTGCGTACGAAGGCCTGGATGACGCCGTCGGCGTTGGTCGTGGTGTTGGGTAGGGAGACCATCTGGTCGTTGTAGCTCGCGTTGGCGACGCCCATTCCGCCGGTGGTCGCCATGAGGTCCAAGACCTGCTTGGAGGCGTACTGCCTGAACAGAGTGCTGATGTTATACAGGAGTCCTGCGCTCGCCGCCTTGGTCATATAGGTGCGATCGTTGAAGATCAGGGCGTCGGGTAGCTTGCCGGAGGCGATGGCTAGGCTCACCTTTTGGTTGTATGGATCCCACTGGGCCGCGGTCCAGTCGACGATGACATTGATATTGTATTTGTCCTTGAGATAACGGGTATACTCGTTGTTGCCTGCGGTGTCGCCGGCCGGCAGGGTCTTGTCGGTGGGGTCGACCATCATCGCGATGTGGACGTTGACGGGATTCTTGAATTTCCCGAAGGCGACGTCGTCTCCCAAGGGTGCGACTTTGGCCGCGATCGTGTTCGTATCCTTGGAACTGCCGCCGCCGGCGCCGCCGCCGGAACAGGCAACCATGCCGACAGCTACGATAGCCGCCAGCAAAGCGAGATAGACTTTACTCTTCATTAAAATCCTCCTGTGAAATTTGATCATAGACATGGAGCGATCGAAGCCATGACAAGGACTTCAAGTTAAGGCTAGCATGAATAATCATGCCTGTAAAGTTGATAATGTAATTACAGTAGATTTAATGAGTTTCCTTGGTAAGTCATTCGGTGATTATGCAATTTGTTTGACGGATTGAGGGGCTTGGCGTAATGTTGTAACTGTAATTACAGTTACTCTTGCTTAATACTATTCGATTTCGATTGGGGTTCTCAATGATCTACATATTGAATTCCGATTCTTTATTCCATTTGGCGACACGGCGAACAAGTTATGTACTGGGAATATACAAGAAACGGTGGCTCTCTCATTATTACTGGGGCTTAGGTATCGAGCCTGATTCCCACGCGATGGAATTTGTTCCCGCGGAGCCCTCAGCCTACGAAGTCACCGACGACAATACCGACAAATCCTTCAGCCTAAACCGTGTTCCGCTAGAATATCCCTATGGCCTTGCCGGCGATTTCCGAAGTCCCGCGTTCGAAGCCTTTTCGGCAGGCCGCGCGGTCTTGGACCTGAGCGTAGCTTCTTGGAGAGTATACGCGGGCCGACCAGAACTCCCCGGACTCCCTTGCGCTTGCGTCAACGGTGCGGCCGATGTGCAAACGCTGGAATTCACGCTTGCCGATTCCTTGACGAGCTTCGAGGCCATTCTCTCGTATTCGGTCTTCGAGGAAGCGGATCTCATCGCTCGGAATACCACGATACGGAATACCGGATCGTCCCCCTTGGACATCCTAAGCGCGTATAGCTTTTCCGTGGACCTCCAATTGCCCGGTTCCGGGGCGGACCGCGAGAACCTCGAGTTGCTGAGCTTGCATGGCGCATGGGCCAGGGAACGTTCGATAGTACGGCAGGCCGTGAAAGCGGGGAGGGTCGAGATAGAGTCCGTCAGGGGGATTTCGGGGCATTTCACGAGCCCGAACTGCGCCGTAGTGCGGCCCGATACGACCGAACGCTCGGGCGAGGCTTGGGCCTTCGCCCTGGTCTACAGCGGCGACTGGCGAATCGCTTGCGAGCGAAACGAGGAGGGCAACTACCGGATTCAGGGCGGCCTCAATCCTTCCACCTTCGCATGGTGTCTGGAGCCCGGAGGCAGCTTCGTCTGTCCCGAAGCGCTGCTTACGTACTCGAACGAAGGCTTATCGGGAATGAGTCGCAATTTTCATACTATGGTCTTAAAGCATATCCTACCCGTCGCATGGGCTTCCCGCCCTAGGCCGATCCTCATCAACAATTGGGAAGCGACGTATTTCAACTTTGACGAAGAGAAGCTTTTATCTATCGCAAAAAAGGCAAAGGAGCTCGGCGTCGAGCTTTTCGTCGTAGATGACGGATGGTTCGGGAAACGAAACGACGACAGTACGAGCCTCGGCGACTGGACCATCGACGAAGCGAAGCTGCCCGGCGGTCTTTCTGCCTTGGCCGATAAGGTTCGGGGTTTAGGCCTTCTATTCGGGCTATGGGTCGAGCCGGAGATGGTCTCGCCCGACAGCGACCTGTACCGTGCCCATCCCGATTGGTGCCTCCATATGGAGGGTCGGCCGAGATCCGAGAGCCGCAATCAGCTCATCCTCGATTTGACTCGCGAGGAGGTTCGCGACGAGATCGTTCGGCGCATCGTGAGCGTCCTTTCGATCTGCCGCGCCGATTACGTCAAATGGGATATGAACCGCCCCTTCAGCCATGCAGGCTCCGCGCTGCTTCCTCCCAATGATTTCTACAGGAGAATGTACCAAAAGGAAATACGGCATCGGTACGCACTCGGGCTTTATGACATAATGCGCAGGATTACCAGGGCTCTGCCCGATGTCCTCTTCGAAGGCTGCGCCGGCGGAGGAGGCCGCATGGATATGGGTGTCCTTCAGTACATGCCGCAGTATTGGACAAGCGACAATACCGATGCCTTCGCCCGTTTGGCGATACAATACGGTACAAGTCTCTTCTTTCCTCCTGTCGTCATGGGAAACCATGTTTCCGCGGTCCCCAATCATCAAACGCTTAGGAGCACACCGATAAAGGCGCGCAGCCTGGTCGCGATGAGCGGCAACTTGGGCTACGAATTGGATCCGACGCGGTTTTCTGACGAAGAGAGTCAAGAGATTAAATCGGCGAACGCCTGGTACAAGGCTCATCGAGAGCTCATCCAGTTCGGGCGTTTCCTTAGGCTTGCGTCGCCTTTCGAGGGCAATTACAGCTCGTGGATTTTTGTTTCCGGCGATAAGAGGAAAGCCTTGGTTTTCTGGTTCCGCGTTCTTTCGAAGGTCAACCATGGGCGCGAATCCATCCTTTTAAATGGCCTGGAAGAGAATATTTTGTATGTTGTGGCGATCGATGGAAAGCCAGTGAGAGAATTGTCCGGATCGGAGCTCATGAGGCGGGGCCTGCCTCTTTCACCCTCCCGCGGCGACGGGGAGGCGCTGTGTTTCGAACTTTCGGCAAAGGACTGAAAAATGACATTACAGGAAGTGGCCTCCGAAGCCGGTGTTTCCATAGCGACGGTTTCGCGTATGTTGAACAATCTATCGGTTCGCCCGGACTCGCGGAAGAAGATCGAAGACGCTCTTGCAAGGCTTGATCCCACGGGGGCTCTGGTCACTCGTGGACCTAACTCCAAGCAATCGAAAGCCATCGGAGTCCTCAACCCTTCAATTAGCAACAGCTATTTCATGGAGATCGACGAAGCCATCGAGCACCGCTTGAGCGAAGAGGGCTTTATGATGTTCCTCTGCTCCACGGGGGACAACTATTCGCACGAAAGAAAACGCCTCAACGACATGTTGTCCAGAAAAGTGGACGGGATTATCATCATCGACCCCTATAACGAGAACTATACATCGGGTTTCCTGCAGTCCATAGCCCGTAAATTACCGCTGGCCCTAGTCCATTCTAACGAGAGCATCCACGATCTGAATTCCGTCATCATAGATCAAGCATTGGCTATGCTCAAAGTAATGGAGATGCTGTGGGGTCTCGGGCATCGCGATATCGCCTTCCTGAGGGCAAGCGCCGGATATTCTTATGATATCAAGCAAAGAGTCTGGGAGGACTACCTGAGGCGCAATGGCATTGCCGCCAAACCAGGGCGAATCATCAATGTGGACGGAGAGAGGCGCTCTTTCGAGGAAGTACTGAGATCGGCGGAGGAGAAAATCTTTTCCGCGCTTTCCGAAGAAGGACATCCGACGGCTATCTTCGCGTGCAACGACACGATGGCCTTGGGTTCATTGCACGCGACGCAGCGCCTGGGGATCAGGGTCCCGGAGGACGTCTCCATCGTCGGCTACGATAATACTTTCCTCGCCATAGGAGCGGGAACGCCGATCACTTCGGTGGATATGAAAATGAACAGTCTCGGCAATGCGGCGGTCGATCTTCTCTTCCACGCCATGAACGGCCGCGACCCGGAGCCTCGCCGCATCCTGATCAAGCCCGAGCTGATCCTGCGCGCATCGACGGGTATCGCGAAGCGATGAAAATACCGCCAGAAAAAAATTGATCACAGCTTTTTAAAGCACGCTTCGACGATCGGGGTCAGGCTGGGCATCGAGAAGCCTAGAGCTTCGACCGCATCGCGCTCGGCGGAGTGCTCCCAATCCATGAAGGGATCGTCGTAATGCGCGGTGATGAATCCGTACACATGATCTTCGGCGTCGTTGGCTGCCGTATCGAATATGCTGTGGTTCCTCGACTGGCTGGCCAATAAGGCGCGATGGATGTGATCGCGCACCTTCTCGAGAAATATCACCTTATAGACGTCGTAGGTCCTGCCCGATAATTTCCTGATCGAGTCGGAGATCGACCCGCGCTTCGAGCGGATCTCTCGCACTGGCTCGGGCCCCGCGGGAACGCGATTCAGGAGCTGCCCGGTCCTGGACTTAGGCACGGGGGTCAGCAGAGCGCCGGCGCAGGCCGCGTCCAGTATCCTTGTCTTCGCTCGCGCCGACGTGGTCGAAGGCGCGCTCGAAACGGGCGCTGCCGGCGGGGCCGAGACGCGGCGTTCCGGAGGAGCGGCGACGCGCGAGCTCGGCACCTCTTTTTGCGATGGCGGCGGCGCGCGCGAGGGTTCGGCCTCGTATTGGGCCCGCTTGGCGCGCACTCTGGACTCGGGTGCGGGCGCCGGGCCGGCGCGAGTCGTAGCGGAGGGGCCCGGGGCGGCGAGGCGCTCGGCCACTAGGCGAGCGTCCATGCGCGCGCGCAGGCGACGCCACATGATCTGCATATAGAGATCGCCGCTTACCGAATAGTTGTAGCTCGTCGTCAGTATCGCGGCGACGGCGCTCAGTATCTCGTCGTCGGTGGAGCGCCGGCCGCGGCCGAGCTTGATGGCGCGGAAGACCTCGAAGTGCCTGCCGCCGAATTTACGCGAGTAGAGGAATACGATTCTTTCGAAGGCGGAATCCTTAGCCAAGGGCCAGAACTTGGCGCAGAGGGCGAGAACCTTGTCCTCGCGCCGCGTAAGCGCAGGGGAAATCTCCACCCGGGCTTTGTCCATTTCGGTGAACCTGATGCGATCGGGATCGAAGTAATTATGTCCTGTCTTCTCGGCGCCCTTTCGCCTCTCTTCGAGGTCGGCGCTTCTCGAGACGAAGTCGTAGCCTTCTTCCGCGCGCCCCGCCGCCCCGGAAACGCGCGCGGTAGAGCGACGTCGCTCCTCGATGGCGGCGCTGCGGGCGATGAAGTCGTACTCGGCGGGAGAGTCCGCGCGGCTGACGGCGTCGTATTCGCGCACGAGATCAAGGGCTCGCCGAACGAAGGCCTCGCGATGTCCGAGGGCGCGCGCGAATTGGTCGTAGCGGACGAGGAGGTCCAGGGCGGCGTCGGTCTCGCCCGGCAGGCGCGCGAGGACCGACTCGACGGCTTTGAGCGCGCGCAACGCGTCCGAGAGGTCGGCTCTCTCGAGGGGGGCGGTGATGAGGTCTATATTGGATCTGATGCGGACCGAGAGCCGCGCTGCGAAGTCGAGGATGAGGCTTTCTTGGTAGGACGTGTAGCGAGGGTTGTTCTCGCGGTAGAGTTTGAGCAGGAGGATGCGGGCGGTATCGTCGGGGTAGCGCATGCGCAGCGCCCCGTTGTACACGGCCAAGGCCTGAGCGAGCCTGCCTGCCTTGCGGAGCTCGAAATAGCGTTCGATGTCGGGGTCGCCCCCGTAGCGCAGGTCGGGGAAGACAAGCTTGACGATGTCCCGCTTCGTCTCGGTGCTCAGGAAGTCCATCGCGGGGGATTATAGTCGCGCTTGGCCGCTAGAGCAATGCGCAATAAAACGGCCAGCCCCGAAGGGCTGGCCGTTGCGCCGGGCGCCACGAGGATTACTGGAGGAGCTGCAGCACTTGCTGAGTTTTCTGATTGGCCTGAGCGAGCATTGCATTTCCGGCCTGGGCGAGTATGCGGTTCTTGGTGTAGTTGACCATCTCGGCCGCCATGTCGGTGTCCCTGATCCGGCTCTCGGCGGCTTGGAGGTTTTCGGCCCCCACGTCGATGCCCTTAATGGCGTGCTCGAGACGGTTCTGGTAGGCGCCGAGATCGGCGCGCTGCTTGTTGACCTTCTTGAGAGCCTGATCGAGAGTGCCGATGGCGCGGTTGGAGCCGTCGGGAGACTCGACCGAGATGATCGAATTGTCGCCGACGTTCCGCACGCCTAGAGCCTTGGAGGTCATCGTGCCGATGTAGACCTGCACTCGCTGATCCATGTTGGCTCCAATATGGAACCACATGGAACCGGTAACGCTGTTCGTCCCGTTATCCCGGGCAAAGCGCCCGGTCAGGAGGTTGAGCCCGTTGAACTGCGCGTGGCTGGCGATCCTGTCTATCTCATCAACTAGCTGGCTGACCTCGACCTGTATCTGCATCCTATCCTCGGAGGTGTAGACTCCGTTCGATGCCTGGACCGAGAGCTCGCGGAGCCGCTGGATGATGTCCTGCGACTCCTGGAGGTAGCCTTCCGTCGTCTGGATAAACGAGATTCCGTCCTGCGCGTTCTTGGAGGCCCGCTCGAGGCCGCGAATCTGACTGCGCATCTTTTCGGAAACGGCGAGCCCGGAGGCGTCGTCTCCCGCGCGGTTGATCCTCTGTCCAGATGAGAGTTTCTCCATTGCCTTCGTGACATCGTCATTGACGGTCCGAAGAGAACGATCGGCGAACATGGCGCTGAGATTGTGATTGATGATCATGCCTTACTCCTTTAGTGGCTTACGGCGGCCTTCTAATGGCCGTCGCGGCTTCCTTGCCGGCTTGTAGCGCGCCGGTTCCGCTCGCGTCCTCCGCGAATCCTTCCGCGGCGTCGACGCTGAGGAAGGCTCGAGGAAGAACGCGTTCCGCGCTCACCCCGGGTATTCCTACCATCCGAATATCGGAACCCGGCGGAGCCGCTTTAGGACAAACGGAGAAGATCGGAGCGATCGAGCATTCTTTTGGTCGGGGATATTATGTAGCGGGGAAAGCTATGACTTCTGGGACCGGATCGGGAAGCGAGGAGCTTGCGGCCGGATCTTGGCCTATCGAGACGCCTGCCCTGGTGAAGGTATAGAGGATTTTATAGCCGTCGCTTACGCGAGTTCCTATGAGGCGCCTGATCATCCTGTCTCTCTCGAGGAGGGTTTGGAAGCGATGCAGGCGTTCGCGCTCCTTGCCTAGGCCTACGCGCCACGAGGCGCAGATGGCATAGGGCGCGTCGAATACGGGCTGGCGATCATGGACGGTGTAGTAATGATGCGTTTTACCGTCTTTCCCGACTTTATACAGGGTTATGATCATCTAAGTTATCCTATCGGCCTGGGTTGCCGCGGGATTAACCATGAAAAAAGGGGTCTACGCCTGACGGCGAGACCCCGGTTCTAGGCTAGCGCCGCGTTGAGGACCGAAGTCCTTCTACTTTATCCGCGGCGAGCGAATGCTTTAAAAAAAGCATTAATGGGCTTATAAGGCTCGATAAAAGATCGACGGAACCGCCGCCTTTTCGACGGCCGCGCCTACCGTTTCTAGCGGTCATTCCTGTCCGCGTCGGATCAGGAAGCCGTAAATAACGCGATAACAGATCGCAACCGGTACCCCTGAGGCGAGTAGCAACTCCTCAAGGCCGGTTCGAATCCCTCGGGCGGGGCATCCACGATGGGCCTCCTCTCCAAACCTAAATGTACTTCTTCGATGCCATAAAACAATAGAAAGGAGGCTCGTTTTTTAGCACTTTTTTCCAAGACTTATTTCATTGCAGGCACGGATGATGCTTTATTGACGATCCATTCAGTTTGACAAAGCATGGAAAGGACATTATATTAAATCTTCAACCGTAAATTGTCGTTTCTCTGAAAAGCATAGAAAAGTCTGCGGTTCCTCGCGTACCTCGTGCCGGGGTTAGCAGTCGGGTATAAGGGGTTCGTCCTTGAATAAAAGGGATTTTCCGCGGGTGCATTTCTATGATCAAGACTTTGTCGAGGTGTACGATCGCACCTGGGCTTGGATCGCGGATTGTTGGGCCGCCGGCGGCACCGGGACACTAATAGAGAAGTGCAAATATTTCCAATACAATAACGAGCCCATTATCGACCTGATGGATCAAGTTTTCTCGTCGTTTTTTCTCGTGTATTCCAACAGGATCTACGCGGCGTCTAGCGGCCTGGATGCCTTGTACGCCCTCCAAGAGCCGAATGGCGCTATCCGATCTCGTTACAATGCGACGACCGGCAAGCCTATTTTCCCGAAAGACAACCCCGAAGGCCTCGGCCTCCCCCTTTTCGCCTGGGCCGAATACAATCTTTACCATAAGACCGCCAACAAGAAGCGCGTGAAGGAAGTGATGCCCGCCCTCCAGCGCCACTGGGCCTGGGTGGAGGCGACTTTCAAGCGCGAGAACGGCCTCTATGGCGTGCCGGTCTCGGCTACAGGCATGGAGAATTCTCCTCGCGGCGGCGCCCTCTACCTTTCGGACTTCAATGCCGCGATGGCGATGAACGCCCTCTACCTTTCCGCCCTCGGCGACATACTCAACGATAAGGAAGCTTCTTTTCAGTTTAAGCGAGCTTATTTCTCCCTCAAAACACGCATCAACTCCCTCATGTGGAGCGTCGCGGACGGCTTCTACTACGACCTCGACAAGAACGAGAAACAAGTGCCGACTAAAACGATAGGCGGTTATTGGCCGCTGCTCGCCGAGATACCCAACGAGGAGCGCTCCGAGAGGCTTATCGCCCACCTAAAGGATCCTTCGGTCTTCGGCACCGAGCATCCCTTTCCGACCTTGGCCGCCGATCAGGCCGACTACGACAAGAGGGGCATGGGCTATAGGGGCTCCGTGGTCCCGCCTTTCACCTATATGGTTATCAAGGGCCTCGAGAAGTACAACCAGTACGAGCTCGCCCGCGACTGCGCGATCCGCCACCTCTACTTCGTCCTCGACTCGATGCACCAGGGCGGCGAGGAGCGCGACGAGGACGGCGAGAAGCGCTCCGAGAAGGGATCCCCCGAGCAGAGGCCCACCGTTTGGGAGGCTTACCAGCCCCAGAACGAGGGCAAGGCCGTGTGGACAGGGCATCCCGACTGGCCGCGGCCACAGTTTCTCGCCTTCACGGGTCTGTCTACCATAGCCCTCATGATCGAGAACATCGTCGGGCTCTATATATCCCTGCCTCGCAAGACCGTGGATTGGATAATCCCCAACCTCGAGATCATGGGCATCGAGAACCTCTCGCTCAAGCGCAATCTCATAACCATCCTTTCCAATAAATCGGGCCGCGGCTGGGAAATCCACATGGAGAGCGAAAAGCTCTACTACTTCACGATCAACGTGCTGGGAAAGAAGAAGAAGACCCTGCCTATCCCTTCGGGGAAGTGTTCGATGCTGATAGATAAGATATAGCGAGCTATGCCCATCATGAGCATTAATCGCGGAATTCTTCCCCGGCTTTGGTTTGCTTGCTTTCGTTTTCTGTAACATCGCCTCGCGCAAGATCGCATTGAGCCTGCTCGGATATCCGCGACCGCCTATTCGTCCCTATTGTCGAGAAGCCCGTAATCGCGGGCCCAAACCGCGGCCTGCGTTCGGTCTCGAGCGTCTATCTTTAATAATATTGAGCTGACGTAGTTTTTCACCGTTCCCTCGGCGAGGAAGAGGCGGGACGCGATCTCCTTGTTGCTGAGACCTTTGGCTAGATGGGCGAGCACCATGAGCTCGCGGGGCGACAAGGGCTCGGCGGCGTTTCGGCCCGCCGTCTCGACCCTGCCCGCAAGGCGGGCGTAGGCGTCCATGACCTTGCGCGCCACGCTCGGCTGGAGCGCCGCGCCTCCCGAGGCGACGTCGCGCACCGCGGCCGCGAGCTCGGCCCCGGAGAGGTCCTTCAGCAGGTAGCCCCGCGCGCCGGCGCGTATGGCTTCGAGCACGAGCCGATCCTCGTCGAAGGTGGTCAACACGAGGATCTTGGCCTCGGGATTCGCGGCTCTGATTCGCCTCGTCGCCTCTACGCCGTCCATGCCCGGCATCCTGATGTCCATGAGCACGACATCGGGGGCGGCGGAAAGGAAGGCTGCCATGCCGCTCGATCCATCCGCCGCCTCTCCGACTATCTCGATACCCTCCTCGAGCTCGAGCAGCGTACGCAGGCCTTCCCTCATAAGCTGCTGGTCATCGACGATCAGGACGCGGATGGCGCTAGGAGATTCCGCTTCCAAGATCTCCCTCCTTTCTCGGCGAGGCGGGAAGGCGGAGCCGAAGCAGGGCGCCTCCCCCCTCGGCCCGCTGCAGATCGACGCTCCCGCCGAAGGCGGCCGCCCGCGCGCGCAGGTTGTCGAGGCCGAATCCCCTCGGGGCGCCCATGCGCGACTCCGAGGCGATACCGGCGGCGTCCGCGGCGGCCGGCCCGCGTCCGTCGTCCTGGCACTCGAACAGGTATGCCTCGTCCTCGAAACGGAGACCGAGTTCGACAAACGAGGCGCCCGAGTGCTTCTGCGCGTTGGTGAGGGCCTCCTGCGCGCTGCGGACAAGGACGAGTTTGCGCTCCGGGTCGGGCTCCGGCAGGCCTTCCTGGACATGGAGACTCACCTTAGCCTCCGCCGACAGCGCGAAGACATCGACGAGGGCGCCGAGCACGTCCGAGAGGGGCAGGTTCCCGGCCGCGTCCTCATGAAGGGCGCTCACCGCTGTTCGAAGCTCCGCGAGGCCTTCGCGCACCTGGTCGCGCGAGGTCTCGACCATGCGGACCGCGCGGATAGGCTCGGTCGGGATCAGCCGCGCAGCGCCCTCGAGCAGGACGGCCGAGGCGGTGAGGCGGTGCCCGACCGCGTCGTGCATCTCCCGCGCGAGGCGCTGGCGCTCCTCGAGAATCGCGAGATTTCGGATCCTGCCTTGAGCCTTCTTGAGCTCGCCGAGGAGGTGGAGGCTTTCCTCCCTCGCTTTGCGGGCGCGGTTGAGCAGGACAGACAGGGCGGAGATGGACGATATGCCCAGGCAGAAAGGCAGGACGCCCAAATCAAATTTCCGCTCGTCTATCAGGGAGCAGGCAAGCACCGAGAGAAAGGCCACGCCGTTCCACGCGTAGACGAATGGCAGGGACAGCTCGTAGGAAAGGCTGGCGCAGATGATGAAGAACAAAATGCCTCCGAGCATCCACGAGTCGCCGAGCGACATCACCCCTATAGCAAGGGCAGTCTGCGCTGAGGCGTCGACGACGACCCAGGCCCTCGGCAATTGCCTCGCCTTGCGGAGAAAAAGCAGTCCCGCGAAGATCGCGATGAAGACCAAGGTCAGCACAGCGCGAGGGCCGAAAGGCATGGTCACGGCCTCGATGAAAGCTATTCCTGCGATTGTGCACGCGGCGATAATGAGCATGATCCATATTTCAGAGTCCTTCCGCATCGGCCTGCCGCGATCCTGCGCCATGATCCCAGTATATCCTACGCCTTCGACTCAGAAGAAGAGACTGAGCTGGAGGTCGATCTGCCAGAGGAGGGGGGAGAGCCCCGCCTCGCTGTCCTTCGCGCCCCAGTAATCGACGACTGATCCTGATACGGCCCAGGAGTTTCGGGTATAGGTCAGGTTGACTCCGGTGATGCCCGAGAAGTCCTGCAGGTTCACGACGCTGAAGAGAGCGGACGCGAGATCAGTCTCCAGTGTTCCCGAGACGCGCGCGAATCCGTAGTGGCGAGCGGCCTCGAAACTGCCGAACTGATCGAGGAGGTCCGGCGCCTTGGCGCCAGGCGCGGGGAGCCGATTAACGGAATAGTGGATGAGGCAGTCGTAGTCCGATCCGACCAGCCCGAGCCCGTTGTAATAGTATTCCGCCATCACGGAGAGCTCGTTGGGCCCTGTCCAGGTGAAGCCCGCAAGGGCGCGAGTTGCCCAAGCCAAGCTCTCTTCCCTACTCGTGAGCAGGTTCTCGTCGATCACCTCGAGACGGTCTCTCGAGTCCTCGGCCGAGCATTCCGCACGCAAAGTCAGACTGTTACCGATACCCGTGTCGATGCCCGCACCGACCTGGAGGCGCAGGTCTGGATCGACGCTACCGGGACCGCCGGAGGAGGTCATCGCGAGGAACCGCAAGTCCGTCGTGCCGACCCTGAGGCCGAGACGGAGGAGGTCGTCGTAATCCTTCTGACGGCTGCTCAGATAGCGAAGACTCTGATCGACCGCGTCCGACCAATCGAGCCGCGGCGAGAAGAAGTTCGCTATCGTCAGGTTTCCCGTCAGGTACGTGACGTCCGCGCCGACCCAGCCCTCCTCCCAGCTGCTCACGGCAGCTCCCGTGGAGGGGACGAGGCCGCTCGCCGAACCGCGGGAAAGAACATTGAGGGGCGTCTTGAAGAAGCCCGACGAGGGGTGGATGATCTTCTTCCCGAGGTCCACGATGAGCTGTCCCGGCAAGGCCTCCCAAGCGAGGCCGAGCTCGAGCACCCGACTTTCGAGTTCCATCTTGTCGGCGGGAATCTCGAGCGGAGAGCCGGAGGGCAGGCTGTCGGCGTCGATCCAGAAGGTCCCCGAGATATTCAAGCCATCTGCCAGGCTCTGCTTGTGCGATACGGCGACCTGCGCCAGGAACCTCGTCGCCTCGGTCTGCATGTCCGCTCCACCTTCTTGCTCGAGGACCGCGGTCGGGAGGCCGTCCAACGTGGCTTCTGCCTCCAAAGCGACCGCGAGGGAGACGGACGCAAGGGCCAGGGTCGCGGCCAGTGCGACGCGCGGGATCATCGGGGCACTACCGGCGACCAGGCTTCGAGGTAGTCCCTCGAGAACACCGTGTCGCGGACGACAAGCCTGCTTATCCGCGAATAGGTCATCGTCGTGTGCTTGGCGGGATTCTCGCCGTCATAGATGTCCATCGTGTACGGAAAGTCCTTGCTCTCGGCTGATCCGTAGTCCTTGTAATACGCCTTCTTAAACAGCTTTCCATCCGCGGCGAAGAACTCGGCGTAAACTGGCCGCTCCTTCGACTTCTCGACCCAGAGCGAGACCGATCGGTAGGTCGAGTCCCTCTTCCCCTCCTTCGCCTCGAGCTTGAAGAGGTAGCAGGCGCTCCCCTCGAGCTGGGCGTCGGCGAGCGAGTCGACGTCGTAGTCCTTCGAGAATTCGGTGCGGGCCACGTCGCCGTTCGAGGTCTCTCCGAGCAGCACCTGCAGCGGCGAGAGGCGGATGGGGTTCCTCGTCCTCGGGAAGAGGAGGTACACAATACTGCCGTCCATGAGCATCTTCCGCCCCTTCACCGAGGCGGGCCCCTCGAAGTACAGGAGGATCCTGCTGTCCGCGCTTCCGGACGACTTCACGAAGCCCCAGAGCTCGTTATAGTCCTTCTGCTTGCCGTCCTCGAAGGAAGCGATGAGCAGCTCGAAGCGCATGTCGGGGATGTAGCGGCGATCGTCGATGCGCTCGAGGAGCTCTGTCGGGGATTGGGTGAATGCCGTACCGAGGGACAGCATGGCGGCGACTATCGCAAAAAGCGTCTTCATATCGACTCTCCTATTTCGAGCGTAGAAGCTCGGCTATGACGCGCCTTGAGGAGACCGCTCCCGGAACGAGCGCGCCGATCGCGGACGCGGCCAGGATCCAGAGTCCGCTAACGAGAAGGGTCTTGATCTCGGGTCTGAAGAAGATGACGAAGGAGGAGCTGGTGCCCGGCTGCGCCGGCATGGTCAGGCCACCGGCTGCGTTGAATATCCCGATCCCGCCCAGCCCGATGGCTGTGCCCGCCGCGATGCCGGCGAGGCCGAGGACGAGGCCCTCGGCGAGGAACATGGCCGCGACCTGACCTCTCCTCGTCCCGAAGGTACGGAGCGTGCCGATCTCGCGCAGGCGTTCCAGTATGGCGAGGGTGAGCGTCCCCGATATCGAGAAGAGGGCGACGATGAGGACGATGAGCCGCGTCACCGCGAAGATCATGCCGTAGACGCCGCTCGCCTGGCGGTACATGGGCGAGAGCTCGTCCCAGGAACGGAAGGTCAGGCCAGCAGCCGCCCGCAGTCTCGGATCGCGCGCCACGCGGTCCACGGAAGCCGATTTCAGCCTGGCGACGACGCGACCCGTATCGGCCGTGGACGTGAGGAAGACGGTGAGCTGCGGGACCGAGTCGGTACCGAGGAGATCGGCCGCGTCGCTTAGGTCCATGGACACGGAAACATTGTCGATGGCGGCGATGATGGTCGAAGTCGTGCCCGCCAACTCGTAGCTCAGGGTGTTCACTCCCCCGCCCTGGCTTATGGCGAAGAGCGATACGCTGTCGCCGGGCTTAAGGCCGAGCTTCCTCGCGAGCCCGCGCCCGACGAGTATCCGCCCGCGCTCGCCCGGCTCGAGGTCCCGCCCCTGCGCTATGCTCCGCTCCTCGAGGTTCGCCTTGGCTTGGGCCGTGGGGAGGGCGCTTACCTGTACCGTGCTTGTCTGGCCTTTCGCCCTCATGACTGCGATGAACGAGATCGTCGGCACGACGGCCTTCACCTCAGGCAGTTCGCGTAGCTCGCGCTCGAGCTCCTTCGCCTGCGGGAGGAGGAAGGGGATGGGGTCGCCGTCGCCCTCGTTGAAGTAGGCGGGGGAGAGTGCCGCCTGGATATGGCCGGTCCCGCTGTGGACCACGGTCTCTCCGAGGCCATGGATCGAGTAGGTCATGTATCCGTCGAGAAAGGTGAGTCCTACGAGGCCGACCGCGATCGCGAGCAGGGTCGAGATCGTCCTGCGGCGGTTCCGAAGGAGGTTGCGGCAGGCCATCGCCATCGTCAGCTTGAAGCGTTCCATCGTTTCGCCTCCTAGATCTGCCTGAGGCATTCCGCCGGTGTCATACCGACCGCCCGCCTCGCCGGGAAGAGCGAGGCAAGGGCAGCGGTAGCCACGGCGGGGAGCATGTTGAACCACACCGCGCGCGCGTCCGGCGCCAGCGTGATCATGTAGATCGGGAACCCGGCCCCTTGGCGGAAGGGAAGCCCGCCGAAGAGGTTGACGACACTTGACGCCGCGAAGCCCAGGGCGATGCCCAGGGCCGAGCCCGCCAGCCCGAGGAAGGAGCCCTCGAGGAGGACGAGCACGAGGAGGCCCCGCCTGGGCGTGCCCATGGCGCGGAGCGTGCCCCACTCGCGCATGCGCTCGAAGACGATGCGGTTCATCGTATTGCCGAGGATAAAGAGCGTGACGATGAGGATGATCGCGCGTATGACCTGGAGGAAACCCGCGAACATCGTGTTCACCTGGATGTAGTAGGAGGCGAGATCCCGCCAGCCGCGGCGCGCGAGGTCCTTCGGGAGCGAGGCCATGACTGCGTCCGCGCGGCCGGGATCGGAGAGGATCGCGTGGACCACCGGAGGCTGGGCGATGCGCGAGAAGTCCATCGCCGTCGCGTAATCCGTGAAGGCGAAGATCTTGTCCCTGCCTGAATCGCGGTAGATGCCCGAGACCGTGAAGTCGCGGCCGTTCAGGGCCCCCTCCGGCAGCATGCCCATAAGAGTGACGATATCGCCAGGCTTTGCGCCTAGTATGCGGGCCGCGGTCTCGCCAAGGACGAGGCAGTCCCTTTCCTCCGGGCCCGGGGCCCGGCCGGCGAGGAGGAGTCCGAGGCGGAACAGATCCGAGGGAGCCTGTTCGGGCGGCGAGCCAGGAACGGCGGGAGCGGAGAAGTACATGCGCTCAGAGGGATAGGCCTTCACGAGGAGGGTGACCGATTTTTCACCGAAGCCCGCGATGGCGGTGAAGCCCGTGGAGGGGAAGGCGGCGAGGACTCCGGGCTGTTTCCGCAACTCGTCGATCACCGAGTTCGCGTCCTTCAGCAGATAAGCGTAGGGATCGTACTCGCCGTCCTCCCAATAGCGCTCGCCCCCCGCGACCTGGACGTGGCCTAGACCACCGAGTATCGTGCCGTCCCGAAAACTCGACATCATGCGCGCGATGTAACCCTGGAAGGCCACGAGGCCCGCGAGCCCGACGATGAGGGCGGAAAGCGCGATCAGAGTCCGCCTCTTCTGGCGGAAGATGTTCCGCCAGGCCATGGCTATCGTCCTCATGCCGCGGCTCCATCGGAATCTATCCGGCCGTCCGCCAGCCGCACGATCCGCCGGGCGTAGCGCGCGACCGCGGGATCGTGGCTGGAGAATATCAGGGTCGATTCGAAGCTTTCGTTCATCTCGACCATGAGGTCCATGATCGTCGCCCCCGTCGTATGATCGAGGGCGGCCGTCGGCTCGTCCGCGATCACGAGCCTCGGCCTGGTCACGAGGGCTCTCGCGATGGCCACTCGCTGGCGTTGGCCGCCCGAGAGATTCTCGGGGTTCCGTCTCCAGTACTCCGCGAGCCCGACCCTCTCGAGCAGTGCCAGGACGCGATTCTTCCGCTCCTTCGAGGGGAGGTCCTGGAGGAGGAGGGGGTACTCCACGTTCTCGAAGACCGAGAGCACGGGAATCAGATTGAAGCTCTGAAAGACGAATCCCATGGTCTTGTTCCTGAATCGGGATAGACTCGCGTCGTCGAGCTCGGCCGTGTCCTGGCCGTCGATGACTACGCTGCCCGCCGAGGAGCTGTCGATGCAGCCGATGATGTTGAGCAGGGTCGACTTGCCGCTTCCCGACGGGCCCATGAGGCAAAGGCGCTCTCCAGCGTCCACCTCGAGGTCGATCCCGAGAAGGGCTGGAGCCTGAGTCTTTCCCAATTGATAGTGCTTCTCCACCTTCCTGACGCTGATCAATGGCATAGGCGCTCTCTCCTTTCCCGCGGCGCTCGGCCCGCTTGGTTGGCTGTAATATCGCGCCTTTAATGAGATGGCGACGAGTGCCGAAAGTCATGTCGAGGTCACGTTACGGGGAAAGGGCGGGGAGGAAGCGAGTCGAAGTGGCGCAGGTCGGGGAAGCCTACGCCGCCGAAATCAGGGGGCGCGCGCGATCCGAGGCTCGAGCTGCGAGATGATAGTGCCGCCCAGCATCAGTACGCCCCCGATCGCGAATCGGCCGGTAAGCGGCTCGCCGAGAAGAACGATGCCGCCTATCGCGGCGAAGAGCGACTCTAGCGACATAATAATGGAAGCGTGGGCGGGGTGGGCGGTTTTCTGCGCGTAGATCTGCAGGGTAAAGGCGACGCCCGTCGATAATATCCCGCCGTAGAGTATGGGGATCGCCGCCGCGATGGTGCCGGCGAAGGGGGCGCTCTCGAAGCCGAGGGCGCTGGCCAAGCTTAGTATCGAGCAGACCGCGTACTGGCCAATCGCCAGTTCGAGGCCGTCCATGCGGCTGCCAAAGCGCCCGACGACGAGGATGTGGAGTGTCCAGAACAGGGCCCCCGCCAGCTCGAGCAGATCGCCGCGCGCCATCGTGAAACCCGAGCCGATGCCGAGTATGTAGAGGCCCGCGAGGGCGAGGAGGGCTCCGGCCCATATGCGCGGCCCCGACTTTTTGCCGAAGGCGAATCCGACGAGAGGCACGAGTACGACGTACAGACAGGTGATAAAGCCCGCGTTTCCCGCCGTTGTGGTGACGAGTCCCATCTGCTGGAAGCTCGTGCCGCAGAAGAGCACGGCGCCTGTTATCGATACATAGGCGAGCTTCCTCGCCTTGCTGGGCCGGGGGGCGCCCGAGGGGCCGGCCGCGCGACTACGGCGCCGCGCGACGAAGAAAAGGGGAAGCACGCTGAGCGCGCCGATCGCAAAGCGCACGGCATTGAAGGCGAATGGCCCGATGCTCTGCATGCCGTTGCGCTGGGCCGAAAACGCCGAGCCCCAAATGACGGCCGTGAGCAGTAGCAGGCCGTCGGCCTTGAGCGCAACCCTCGCTATTTTCATGCGAGCGAGCCTAGCCGGCTCGCGGCTTGCGGCGCAAGTCCCGCGCGGTTAAGATTCCGCATCATGGCGATCGACACCTTCCACGGCCTTTCCTCTATCGTGCCTTTCCGATACCTCAAGGCGGGGGAGATCGATGCCCTCGAGGCCGATTCAAGCTTGCGGTATTTCGCCCCCGGCGACGAGCTCATCCGTCAAGGCGACGCCGTATCGGAGGAGGTTTTCGTTCTTCTCGAAGGTTCGGTCGAGTCGGTGGATATCGGCAGGAACCCGCCCTTCAGGCTCAATGTCATCGACTCAGGCTCCTATTTCGGGGAGCGCTCCTGCCTATTCGGCACGCCGCGGCTCTTCGCGATGCGCGCCCTCGCGGCCTCGACCTGCATCGTGATCCCGGGCGCGCGCTTCCTGAGACTCCTCGCCTCATCGCGGCCTTTCGCGCAGGCCTTCGGCACTAAGCTCCGCGAAGGCCTTGGGCTCTTCGAGGCCTTCGACCGCTTCAACGCCGAACTCTCGCGCGCCGTAGGCCTCGGGCACATCGAGATACGCCGCCTCGTCGAGCTGTATAAAGCCCTCGAGCCCGCTCTCCACCCCCTGGCCACGGACGAGGCCAAGATAGACTGGGGAGCCCTTGCCTATGCGACGCGGCGCCTCCCTGAGAACGTCACGCGCAGTTTCGTTTTCCTCCTTACCGACAACCTGCCCACCGTCTACGCGAGCCCCGAGCTCCTCTTTCCCTTCGTGCCCACCGAGGCGCGGCATCGCTTCGTGTACGAGATGATGAGCGGGAAGGACATAGTGCTCATCCGCGACGGCCTTTCGGACCTCGCCGATTTCGTGACCTGTCTGTGCGCCTTCGCCGTCGAGGCGCGCAAGATACGCTATCGTCTCAACCATCCCGACCTCATACTCGAGATATCGCGGCTTGAGTCGGGCTCTCCGCTAGGGGAGCCGCGGGGAGGGGCCCTAGATCGCCTGCCCTTCGACGCGGTCGAGCGGGACCGGCTGCGGCGCCTCTGGCCCGGGAGCGCCGATGACAGGGTCCGCGACATCGTCTTTCACCGTCAGGCTTATTCGGTCGATGTCCGCAAGCAGGTGAACAACTATAACGGCCGGCTTTCGGAAGTGTGGGCGAGTCAGGTGGGAGAGGCCGCCGAGCGCCTCGCCGGGGCCCGCCCGAGCGATTTCCCCGACGAGCTCGAGGTGCACATCGTCTCTTCCAACACGCATTCGGTATCCAATTGCCTCAACCCCTTCTTCGCGCGCCGCAAGGGCGATATCCTCGCCTGGGCGGCGTCCGAAGGACTCAGAGAACCGAACGAAGACCGGTGGCCCAACGATTTCGACGAGGTGTACTACCTCTCTAGGCCTTATTTCCAAGCGCGGCCCGAGGCGCGGCGCGAGCTCGACGCGGCGGAGGCCGAGTGCGGAATCACACGGCTTCCCGAGACGGTGACGACGGGCATCTCGGTCCAGCTCATCGACGCGGCCCGGGTCTGCGATGGACGATGTCCCGAGCATTCGCTCGTCATCAATATCGACTATGCCTTCGGCGAGCAGGCCGAGGAGATCATGCGGAGCCTCCTCCTGCTTTTCGGGCGCAGCGTTCGGAGCATCAACGTGCTAGGCAAGGCCGGCGCGCTCACGGGCTCGCGCGGCGATGTGATCGCCCCGACCGCCTTCATCGAACAGGCCAACGACGCCTTCCAGCCCCTGAGCGGAGAGTCGAGCGAGGCCTTGGCGCGGATCCAGGCCGCCCTTCCGGGCCGGAGCGTCCTCGCCGGCCCCCTCCTCACGGTCGGCGGCACCCTTCTGCAAAACAGGGCGATGCTCCAGTTTTACCGCAAGATATGGGGCTGCGTCGGCCTAGAGATGGAAGGCATCTGGTACCTCAGGGCCGTGCTCGAGGCCGAGGAACTGGGCGTGCTCAGGAGGGACGCGCGAAGGCGCTTCCTTTATTACGTGAGCGACCTGCCCCTGGAGGCGGGGAGCAATCTCTCGGAGCGGCTGTCGCCGGTGGAAGGGATACCGCCCCTATACGCCATAACCAGGGAAATGCTGGGCTCTCTCTTCGACGCGCGATGAATATTCGGCCGCTTGGCGCCGATACTCAAAAGGATGCTCGATAGGATAGGCCGCGCCGCGATCAATGGACTGGGCGAATTCCTCTACAGCCTTGGCTTTTTCGCCCAAGTGCTCAAGGAATCCGCCCTCTTATTCCGCCGCAGGCAGGTGGGTTTCCACGTCCTCGTGATGCAGATTCTCTTCACGGGGATAGAGGCCCTCGGAATAGCCGCGGCTATGGCCCTAGCCATCGGGGCCGCGATAAACCTGATCGGCTCCTCTCTCCTCGCCGAGTTTGGCCAGGGCAAGCTCATGTACACGATCCTCATCGTGGTCATCGCCCGCGAGCTCGGGCCCCTGCTGACCGCCTTCATCGTCATCGCGCGCTCGGGCACGGCCATCGCGACCGAGCTCGGCGGCATGGCCGTGGGGCACGAGATCGAGGCTTATGTCGCCGTGGGCGTCAATCCCATCTCCTTTCTCGCCGCTCCCCGCTTTCTCGGCGTCGTCATCTCGATGGTCGTCCTCGACGTCTACTTCAACGTATTCGGCCTCTTGGGCTCCTTCGCCGTCGTGCAGCTCCTGCGGCCGATCGGCTTCGACGAATATTTCCGCAGCCTATTCGCCGTGCTCACGCCGGGCGATCTTCTCTCGGGCTTCGTCAAGAGCTTGGTATTCGGCATTATCATCTCCGTGGTTTCCCTCTACCGAGGTTTCGCCGTAGAGGGATCGGTCACCGAGGTGCCCGTCGCGGGCATCAAGGCGGTAGGATCGAGCTTTACGCTCTGCATCCTGGCTGACGTCATCATGACGGCGATCCAGTACGTCAGGTAGCGCGGTGACGGCCTCACCCGTGATCGAACTGCGCGGCATCCTCGCCGTCCGAGGCGACTATGAGGTGCTGCGCGACATGAACCTGTCGCTCGCGTCCGGCGAGACTCTTTTCGTTATGGGCGGCGCGGGCTCGGGCAAGTCCGTCCTGCTGAAAACGGCGGCGGGCATCGCCCTGCCGGCGGAGGGCGATGTCCTGTACAAGGGGAAGTCCCTCGCGCGAATGTCGGCGCGCGAGGAGGCCGCGTTCAGAAAGGCCTCGGGCTTCGTGTTCCAGGACGCCGCGCTCTGGGCCAACCAGAGCCTCTTCGACAACCTGGCCCTTCCCGCGCGGCTGCACGAGAGCTCGTGGGGCAAGGCCGAGGTCGATCGAGTCGTGAGGCGCGCGGCCGAGCTCGTCGGTTACGACCAAGACCTGCGCGCGCGGCCGGCCGAGCTAAGTTCGGGCGAGCGCAAGCTGATCGGCCTCGCGCGCGCCCTCGTCCTCGAACCGGAGCTCCTTTTCATGGACGATCCGACCTCGGTCCTGGACGAGGAGTCGGCCGCGCGAGTGCCGGACATCGTCGATGCTTTGAAAGCCCGGGGCTGCAGTGTCCTCGTCGCGAGCGCCGTCTCCGAGTTCGCCTCGCGCTGCGCCGACTCAGTCGCCGTGCTTTTAGGCGGAACCCTCGCCGCTTTGGGCTCTTACGCCGAGGCCGCGGCATGGACGGATCCGCGGGTGCGCGCCGTGACGGGCAGGCTGAAGCCCCGCGCCGCGGCGGCCCCGGCTTGGACGGAGGGGCTCGCGGGCGCCTGGGTCAATGCTATCGCAGACCTTGGAAACGGGAAGGACGGATCATGAGATTCAGGATCAAGCATGCCGACAAGATCGTCGGCTTCTTCGTGGTCGTCGCGGCGCTTTTCCTCGCGGGCGGCATCATGTTCCTCGGCGCCAACCAACGCTGGTTCTCGAAGGACATACGCTTCACGACGCGCTTCTCGTCGGCCGCCGGGGCCTCGCCCGGCACGGCTATCATGATGAGGGGCTTCCAGGTCGGCAAGGTGACCAAGGTGAGGCTCAACGATGCGAACGAGGTCGATGCCGAGCTCGTCATCTACGACAGCTATTACCCGAAGGTGAAAGCCGATTCGCTGCTCGAGCTCGTGACCTCGCCCGTCGGCCTCGGCACTCAGCTGCTCTTCCATCCGGGCAAGGGCGAATCCCTCATGACGGCGGGGAGCTATATTCCCCTCGCCGACTCCGACCAGGGCAAGGAGCTCATCGACCAGGGTCTCGTGGACATACCGACGAAGGACGATACGATCACGCGCCTCCTCGCGGGGGTGAACCCCCTCATCGAAAACGCCAACAAGACCATAGTCACGATTAACCGCACCCTGACCGAAATAAACCGCGCCCTCGCCGGCCAGAGTTCCGGCCCCCTCGGTTCGATCGTGACGAGCGCCTCCGATGCCGCCGTCCATGCCGACGCTATGGTGGCGAACGTCTCGACCCAGGCGACTGCGCTCGTCGAAAAAGCCAATGCCCTTGTCGACTCCATCAACGCGATCACGAAAAACCTCGAGGCCACGACCGCGGCGATACGCGATCCGACCGGCCTCATACCCAAGCTTCTCGACCCGAAAGGCTCGTTGAAGACTCTCCTCGACGACAAGAACGTGCTATTCGACAGCATCAATGGGAGCATAGGCGAGCTCCAAAAGACTCTCAAGAACGTGCAGGACATCTCGGCCTCTTTGAACGGCCAGATGCCCTCGATCGCCTTGACCATAGACGAAAGCAGGACGGCGATTAAGCAGGCCCAGGACGTACTCATCGGCTTAAAAAACAATCCGCTGCTCCGGGGCGGCATACCCGAGAAGGCCGAAAGGCAGCCCTTAAGCCAAAGCATGAGGGAGGGCGCCTTCCAATGACGCGGTCCTGCATTCGCGGTTTCCTAGTCCTCGCGGCGGCGGCCGCGCTCGCCTCATGCTCATCGGCCCCCAAGCCGCCCGACGCGGTCTTCGATGCGCGAAACAAGAGCGCGGAATTGGCCAAGATGGGCGACGCCTTCATGGCTAAGGGGCAATACGCATCGGCCCTCCAGTCCTATGCCGACGCCCTCAAGGCGGGCTCGTCGGTGGACGACCTCGAGGGAGCGGCGGCATCGCACGCGTCGATGGGCAAGGCTTACTTCGCGGCGGGCGAGGCGGAGGCGGCGAAGGCCGAGTACGAGTACTCCCTCGACTACGCGAGAATGGCGGGATCGATGGGCGGGCGTTCCATCGCCAAGGCGGGATTGGGCGAGATCGCTTTCGCGAAGGGAGCCAAGGCGGAGGCCCTTGCTCTCTTCGAGGAAGCGGGGGCCCTGGCCGGAAAGGACGAGAAGGCTCTCGCCATCGCCCTCCACGACGGCGCCGTGGCCAAGGCCTCCATGGGACGCGGAGCGGAAGCCCTGGCCGATCTCGCAAAGGCCCAAGGCATGAACCTCAAGGCGAAACGCTGGACCGAGCTGGGCTCCAACCGCTACGCCCTCGCGTCGCTGCTCTCGCTCGAGGGACGGACGGCGGAGGCCCTGACCGCCGCGCTCGGCGCCCTGGACGCGGACAAACGCGCGGAGAACGCGAGGGCGCTGTCGCTCGACCTCGCGGCCGCGGCTAGTCTATGCTCCAAGCTCGGGAAGGACGACGATGCCTGGGACTATTGGCGCCGGTCCTTCGATTCCGCCATGGCGAACGACGACCCGGCCGCCGTCCGGAAGGCGCTAACCGCGTTAGTCGAACTAGCTTCGAAGCTGAAGAAGGAAGCGGATAGGACGCGTTATGCCGCGCTGCTCGACAAATTGGACCAGGCGGAGGGGAAAGCGCGCGGCGGCGTTTCGCCGTAGATGCGGAGATGGGCGAAGCGTTCATTCCTCGAACTCGAGAATAATCCTCGTTCCTTCCCCTCGCTCTATCCGGATCGTGCCTTCAAGCTGTTCCGTCAACATTCCGACCAGCATAAGCCCGAAGCCGGTGGAATTCTTGAAATCTATCCCTTCGGGCATACCATCGCCGTTGTCTTCGATTATCAAGGTCACGCGGCCGCCAATACGCGCGGCCGAGATCCCGACTCGGCCAGTTTTACGCGCCATGAAAGCATACTTCATTATGTTCGTCAGAAGCTCGTTCACGATTAGCCCGAGGTGGCTCACTATTTTTGAATCCAGGATAAAATCCTCGAAGCTTTTTTCAATTTTGATCGAACTGCCGTTTGGGAAGTTTTCGATTATTCGATCGACCAAGTCGGAAAGATATTCCTTGATCGAAACATCGGTGAAGTTGGAGGATTGAAACAACTTTTCATAGAGCACCATCATGCTTTGCACGCGGCTCCCCGCGTCTTCTAGCGCCTTTATAGCCGAAGATTCGCTCAGGGCCGAAGCCTGAAGGGCGAGAAGGCTATTGATTATAGTCATGTTGTTTTTGATGCGATGGTTCACTTCCTTAAGTATGGTTTCCTTTTCCTTAAGGAGGTTTGTAATCTTTTCATCATTCTGCTTGCGTTCGGTGATATCCCGGGAAAAGCCGAAAGTGCCGATGATGTTCCCGTCCTTGTCCCTCAATGGCCATTTTTCGAGAAAGACCCAGGCAGGCGGATGATTGTTCGCTACTTGTCCCTCTTCCTTGGTAATCGGCATTCCCGTTTTGATTATTTTTTGCTCTTCCTCGTATTTTTGTCTTGCGTAGCTTTCGGGGAAGAAATCGAAATCGGTTTTTCCTATCATTTCTTCGGGGTCGTCCAGGCCGAAATATCTAGCGATCGCCTCGTTCGCCATAATGAAACGGCAATCGCGATCCTTGAAGAAGATATAGTCGGAGCTGCTATTCATCAGCGTCTCGCGCAGGTATTGCTCTTGGGCTAAGGAGTCCTCGATAAGCTTCGATTCCGTAATGTCCGAAAAGGACACTAAAATGCCGTTAACTCGGCCCTCCGCGTCGTGCAGAGGGACTTTGTTGGTATCCAGCCAGGATTCATATCCCTTGCCGGCGGACGCGGGTTCGATGATGTTATATTTAGGCGCGTCCATCGACATTACTTTTCCGTCATCCTCGATGAAATGTTCCGTCTCTTCTTTTTTCCATGGCAGGTCCCAATCCGTTTTTCCTATTATGGATTGAGTGTCCTGCAATCCGGCCATGGTCGCGAAATTTTTATTGCAGCCGAGGAATTCCGAATTCCTATTCTTCCAGCAAATAAATTGAGGTATGGAATCCAACACTTTTTGGAACATCTCGTTCGTCACTTGTATTTTCTGGTTGGCCTCGAATAGCTTAAACGCCATTTTTATGGATGCGTCGAGAACGCTTATGTTGGCGCTCTTTACTACATAGCCGTAGGACGTTATTTTTTCGGTCCTATCCACTATTTCCGGTTCCGTGTGGCTTGATAGGAAGACGATGGGCGTCATTCGGCTTTGCAGGATCAATGTGGCGGTTTCGGCGCCATCCATGCCGTTCCCGAGGTCGATGTCCATCAGTATCAGGTCGATTGCGCCCGCTGCGCTTACGACCTCTAGCGCCTTCTCCCCGGAATTGGCCGTGATGACGGAATACCCGCATTTCTCGAGCTCTTTTTTCTCGCTCATCGCTATAAGAGCGTCGTCCTCGACGAGAAGGATTGTCTTCCTATCGCTTGCGCTCATCCGAATCAATCCGGGCCTATAGTCGTCCCCACGAAGCTCTCGCCCTCGAGGATGCGGCGGAAGTTGTCGAGGTCGCGGCCGGCCGCGCAGATGACGCATAGACCGAGCTCGGCGGCCTTGCGCGTCGCGACGGGATCGAAGGGGAGGTTCTTGCCGGGGCTCCACTCGTCGCCGACGATAAGGCGGAAGTCGGCCCAGGAGACTGCGTCGATGGGCTTGGCCGACGGATCGATGCGGGGATCGGAGGTATAGACTTTGGCGATGTTGGAAAGGTTGAGGACTCTGTCGGCGCCGAAGCGCTCGGCGAGGAGGACGGCGTCGTAGTCGGTAGAGAAGCCGGGCTTCCAGCCCGCTGCCACGAGGACCCTGCCCATGAAAATGGATAGGGATGTCGGGTCGGTGACGACTTCTTGCGGCGAGAGCGGGCCGAGCAGGGCCTTGACGAGCTGCGCGTTGAGGCGCGTAGCCATAACGCCGATCCAGTCCTGCGCTTCGTGCTCCTCCGAGGAGCCGCCTGACTCGCGGTAGGCGCGCTGCCAAGCCCGCGCCGGGCCGCCGCCGCCCACGACGAGGATGAGCCTGCGCTCGGGATCGACGGCGAGGTGCTCCCGCACGAGGGCGATGAAAGACGAGAGGAAAGCGGGATCGGGGCCTTCAGGCGCGACTATCGAGCCGCCAAGCGATATTACTGTCGTCATGGGAGAATGATAGTCGGCCTAGACGCTCTAGTAAAGTGAGGCGTTCGCGATCGCTTCGCGCGCTTACTTGGCCGCGGCGCGAGACCAGCGCTCCGCGGTGAGGAAGGGATTGTCGGAGGCGATGAGGACGCCGTTCACGCGACGGTAGAAGAGGTTCTTCTCGACGGTGAAAAGGGGTATATAGGGCGCCAAATCGGATACGAGGTCATGGAGCGCGAGGGTGTCCGAGAGCCAGGTCGTCGCCTCGACCGCTCTTTCCCGGCTTATGAGAATCTTATCGAGCGGGGCCGAGGAGACGCCGGTCTCGTTCTGGGGAGAGTCGCTCTTGTAAAGCTCGGATATGCCGGAGTAAAGGTTGTCGTAGCCCTCGTGGTAGACGAGGGCGATGTCGTAGTCCCTTAGGGCTAGTGCGGAGCTATAGTCCTCGTCGCGGAGGATCGATGGCTCGGCGCCCACGCCGCAGCGAGCAAGTTGGGCGGCCAGCCCCGCGCAGAGGCGGGCGCCGAACTCGCCCCAGGACGCGGGCACGGCGATTTTGAGCTTCTTCGCCCCGCTTGCATCGGCGATTCCCGAGGATAGGGCGAGATGGGCCGCCTGCGAGGGATCGAAGGCGAGCCGGTCGGGGAAGCCCTGATGGAAGTACTCGGGCAGGACCTTCGTGAGGAGGCTGTCGGGGAAGGGGCCGCGGTTGATTTCGACGCCCGTGGCGCGGTCGGTGAGGCCGGGGACGAGAGAGGCGCGGTCGATGGCGCGAACGAGGGCCTTGCGAGCGTCGAGCCGCGCGAGCGCTGGATCGCGCGTGTTAATCGCGACGGCGTAGAAGGCCTGGGGCATGTAGGACTGGACCATCACGTCGCCCTCCTGCTCGAGCGCGGGCCCGTCCAGGGGGCCCGTGTCCGCGATGATGTCGGCCTTGCCCTTAAGGAGGGCCTGTATCCTCTCTTGAGAGGCCGCGACGCGCCGCAAGACGATGAACTCGGAGGCGGGAGCGCCGCGGTAGCAGTTTTTGTTGGCGGCGAACACGATTTCTTCCTCGCGCATCGATCGGAAGCGGAAAGGGCCCGTGCCGACGGGGGAGGCTCCGAATGCCGCTCCCGCCGGGCCGCTCCGGTCCGAGGGCAGGGCTTTGCCGCGGTACTCGCGCGGAACGATCTTGAAGGCGAGGACATACCAGGCGCGGAACTCCGCGATCGCTTCGCGGAAACGCACGAGGACTTCGCGCTCTCCCTTCGCCTCTACGGAGGCGATGAGGCCGAGGAGGTATTCGCGCCGCGGGGAGCGATTGGCCGGGTCGGCGTAAGCGGCGAATGACGCGGCGACGTCCGCGGCGTCGAGGGCGCGGCCGTCGTGCCAACGAGCCTTGCGCAAGGTTATGCGATAGAGGGCGCGGTCGGTTTGGTCCTGGGTTATCGACTCGGCGAGGCCGAGGACGGGGCTCGCCGTACCCGAGTCGTTGGCCGCGATGTCGACCATGCCGTCGAAGATGAGCTCGCAGGCGTTTTCCTCCGCGGGGCTCGACGCGCGCACGGGGTCGAGACGGTCGGGTATCTCCTTGGCGGCTACGACGAGGCGGCCGGTTTCTTTAGGCGAGCAGGATGCGATGAGGGCCAGGGCGATCGCGGCGGCGAGAATGGCGCAGAGCGGCTCTCGCGGCTTCAACGCGTCCTCGTCATGAACGATTTATAGACGACCGCCTCGCCGCTGTAGCCATCGGACTGCCCGGGGCCGATCTCGATATGGAAGACGCCGTTCTCCAGGCGCGCGCCGGCGTTAAGCACCGGCCAGGAGTTGCCCACCTTGAAGAGCGGGTTGACGAGATCCGAGGTCGTGCGCCTCGATCCCGAGCCGATGCCTTGGCCCGCCGCGAAAACGCGCACGGGACGGGTGTCGCTCATCGTTATCACGAGATCCTGGGCGAGGCCTTTGGGAATATCCGCTATTCCCCACCACCAATCGGAGCCGCCGGCCAAAGTCCCGGTGAAGGAAGCGGGTCGGCTGCGCTGGGGGTCGCCCGGCTGCGGGTTGAATATGCCGATGATGAGGGGCATGACCGGCTTGCCTCGGTCCTTGACCGCTTTTATCGCCGACTCGATCCGGGCGAAGCGTACCGAAAGGTCCCGCGCCGAGCCGCGGAGCCTGTCGAGCGTGGCCGCGTCGAGGATGTCGGGGTTCTCGGCGGCTATCTTCTCGAAATCCGCAAGGCTCCCCGCGATGATAGCCGCGGTCTCGGCATTGAAGGCGAGGAGCTCTTTGTCGCCGAGTCTCTCCGAGGAGGCGGGCGACCTGGCGAAAACCTGGCCCATGCGGTCGGGGAAGGAGAGCATCGATTCTTTGACGAGGCGCTTGCGGAGTTCCTCGGCCGCGTGAGCCTTGGCGTCCGCCTTCCGGGCGTCTTCCTCCGCGTCGGGAGCCCAGCCCTCCGCGCCGTGATAGAGGCGAACCGCCTCCTCGAAGCCGCCCTGAGCTTTGCCCGCGCTCGTTGCCTGATCCTTGCCCTTGACCGATCGCGCGTTTTCTAGATCGGAGTCGGCGGCGCGCTCGGTATCGGAGGCCCGAGCGACGAGGGCGAGCGCCGCCTCCGAGCCGACACGCTCGAGGCGCGCTCGAGCGCCTAGGGGATCGGCCGCCGATGCTTCGATGGGCTCGGGAGGGGAAGGAGACGCGCCGCTTTCCTTGACGGCCGCGATGGCGGCTTCGGGACCCGAGGAGGACAGGGCTTTCTCGGCCTTGGCGACGGCCTTGTCGAAAGCCGAATAGGCGCGAGAGAAGGATAAGTACAGGGATCGTTTAGCCGGGTCGGCTATCGTGGACCAGACATTTTCGGCCTTCCTTAGCTGGCCTTCGGCGAAATAGCGGATGCCCGCATCGACGATTGCATCTTCGCTGACCGCGGGCGGGTTAGGCTTGGAGGCTGTCGCGCAAGATGCCGCTAGGATGAACGAGGCGGCAATGGCTATCGAGGTCGAGCGAGGATATTTCATCATTATTCTTGAATCGATACTAGGACGACCTGGCCGCCTTGTCAACGATGCTTGCTGTCGAGTTTTACCGCGTACATCGCCGAATCGGCTGCCTTGAGCACTGCCTCGCCATCGGCGCCGTCGTCGGGGAAGACTGCGATACCGACGCTTGCCCCGACGGAAACACGGGCCCCCGCGGGTATCTCGATGGGCTCGCTGAGCGAGGAGCGGATCTTGTCGGCTACGGCTGTCGCGTCATCGGGCTTGGAAATATTGTCGAGGAGCACGGTGAACTCGTCCCCTCCCATGCGGCCGGCGGTGTCCGAGTCGCGGATCGCCGCACGCAGCCGCCGCGCGATTTCGAAGAGGAGGTAGTCGCCCGCGTCGTGGCCGAAATGATCGTTGACCGCCTTGAACCCGTCTAGGTCGATGAAGAGGAGGGCGAAGCGCCTCTCCTCCCGGCGGGCCCTGGCTACGGCGCCCTCGAGCCTATCGAAGAAGAGGGCGCGGTTAGGCAGAGCGGTAAGCGAATCGTAGTGGGCAAGTCGCTCGAGGCGCTCCTGGAGTCTGCGGCGCTCGGTGACGTCGCGGAGGACCGCGACGATGCGGACGGGCCCGCCGGGCCGGGGCACGGGGGCGATAGTCACTTCTTCGACGAGGCTTACGCCGTCCGCGCGAAGGGCGGAGATCTCGCCGCGCCAGGCCTCTCCTGCCGCCGCGGAGGCTAGGGCCGTGTCGGCGTCGGCCTCGGAGAGACCGAAGATGGCCCGCCGCGATCCGATCGCTTCGGCCTTCGACAGTCCCGTCGTACGCTCGAAGGAGGGGTTTACGTATTCGGCCCTGCCCTCGAGATCGGCGATGACGATCATGTCGGAGGTCGATTCCATCGCGATGAGCCTCGCGGCGAGCTCGGCGCTCCTCGCGAAATTCCTGGCCACAAGACGCGCGAGCATGATCATGAGGGCCATGATCGCGACGACAGCGATGCCGTATATGGCGACTCGTTTGTTCCATTCCGCCATGATGTCCGCCCTCGCCTCGCCGATGCCGATGAAGAAGGGGAACTCGCCCACACGGGCGTAATAATAGTATGGGCCCGTTTCGGATCGCATGGCGTCGGTCCCCGGCCCAGCCTCCTTGAGTGTGCGCAGGAGGCTGCGCATGGCGGCGTCCACCACCTCGACCCCGACGGTGTTGGGCATCCGCGGCCTGCGCGCGATGAGCTTTAGCTCGGAGTCGGTAACCGTGATTATCCTGTGCTCGCCCAGCTCGAGATCGGCGAGCGCGCTCTGAATGAGGGACACGTCGATCTGGGCGGCGACGATGGCGACGAGGCCGCCGCTCGAGTCTCGGATAGCGCGCGCTCGGATGAGGGCGGCCCCGCCGTAGGCGCTGCCGAAGATAGCTTGGGTCGACGCGTCGAGGGATCCATCCATAGTAAAGGCGCGGATGTAGGAAGACCCTGCTTCGCCGCCGGGGTCCGAAGGGCTGGAAGCGATGATCCTGCCCCAGGGGTCGAGGATCGAGAGCGAGGAGGCCAGGGGCAGCGTGGCGCGCTTGGCGGCGACGAGGCGTTCGAGCTCGGGGCTCCGCCCGACTATCGTCAGAGGCCTTCCCGAGACCCTGTCGACAAGGTCCCTGAGGACGTAATCGACCTCGCGTACGGAGGCGTCGAGCCGATTGGAGAGGAGGCGGCTTAAATTGTCCGAAACGGCGCGGGCGGTATCGACGGTCTGGCGTCGGGAATCGACGAGGTCGAGACCGAGCACGGCGATTATGGCTACGCTGATCGCCGCAACCGCCGCGATCAGACGCCGCCTAGGCCTTAGATAGGCGCTGTTACCGGGCATCGAGCCTCCACCTCATTATCTTTACATTAAGACTAGCGTTATCCGTCGTTCCAAGCAACGGGTCGTCTAAGAGTTGGCAGTTTCCTGGACGACCCGCCCCAAACTCCGGAAACCGTCTAGAAACCGTCGGAAGAGGCGAAGAAATCGTCATCGTCCGAGAAGGCTTCGCCCTCGGGATGCCGCTGTTGGTACAGATCCTGAATATAGCGGTAGCGGGCGACCTCGGCGGCGAGCTTGTCGCGCTCGGCCCTGACAGCTTGGATAAAATCGCCCGCTGTCTGGCCCGGCCGTATGACCCGCTTCTCGTTAGCGGTACCGGCGATGGCATCGGAAATCTCATCGACCCGGTAGTAGACGCGCTCGAACATGAAGAGGACCTTTTTGATATTGAGGAGATAGCCGGCGATCTCTTTGCTCTCGCGCAGTACGGCGGGATCGAGGGGGTTGATCTTGGCTCCGCTTCGGTCTTCGTCGGCCCATTTCTTTGGCGTCTGCGACTTCTGGAAGGGATCGTAAGCGGCCGCGAATTTGGCGGAGAGATCGGTATATCGCTTGGCGTAGTCGGCTAGAGCGCGCGGCGCGTCGGCCCTGAACGCGGCTATCTCGTCGCTTATCCATTTCTGGCTGAATCCCTTGACCGAGGATATGGCGACGGGAAGGAAGCGAAGCCTCTCCCCGGGCCGCTTCTCGAGCACCTTGCCCGCGGGCACCTCCACTTCTTCCTGGCCGTCGTTTACGGCGACCTTGCTCTCCGTGCAGGTGACGAGGGTAGCTTGCTGGGCGTTCGGGCTCGCGTCGTCGGCGTTGATCGACACGACTACCTCGTACTCGGTTCCGCGCACCGCCATGACGGCGCTGCTCGTGGTCACGTTGACCGTCGGGCTCCCCGAGAGCTTGCTCATCTTAGAGCCGATGGCGCCGGTGAGCAGCTGTATCTGGGTTCGGGGCTCGCCTTTGAGCTCGTCGAGGTTGATATAGATCGAGGACCGCGCCTTGACGGTCAGCTTGCCCGACATGCCGCTGTTTTTATCCATTAGGATGACAAGCATGCCGTCGCCTTGGGTCTTTATTAGGTCGCCGGAGAGTATAGGGTCGCCGATATTGGGCGCCGCTATGGTCTTGCCGCTTCGGCCGATCGAGACGCCGCCTTCCGCGTAGTCTATGCCGCCGACCTTCGGGGCGGTCAGGGCCGCGGCCGCGATGGCCGAAACGATAAGTAGTGCGAAGATGAAGAGGCGTTTCATTGGAATGCGCTCCTTAGTGGGCTCCTAGCCCGTGCCCCCCTGCACGGAGGCCGCTTCCACTAACTATAGCGCGTCCTTCCTGGCCTTTCGAGTACATCGCTGGATCTTTGCGCCAAAGAACCACTTGGGCCAGGCGGTGAAACCCTCGCCGAAGAGAGAGCCGCCCCAGGGCGAACCCTTCTTTAACGACTCGGGAACCCGATCGCCTAGCGCGTCCACGTCGATATCGAGCTTTACGCCGCCGACTATCTGGAGATGCCTGCCTATGGGCAATCCGGCGGTGAGTCTGACGGTAGGATAGGGCCTCATCAGGCTCCAGCCTTCCCAGTTCCCTTGGCGGTCGAGGGTATCGAAGGGCAGCTTGCCGATAGCAGTCTCGGCGGAGACGTCCAGATCCAGGTTCAGGCCGAGCATGCGCGTGCGCGAGCCAAGGCCGAAGCTGGCTACGAAGCCGCCGAAGTCGCGCAGCCAGTCGCCGGAAGGCGCGCCCAAGGACGCTGTCGTGTAGAAGGCAGGCGCGCCAGCCTGCCACTGGGCATAGGTAAAGTCGGTCCGGGGCTCGTAGTAGAGGCCGATGGAATCGACTCCGTTGCCTGCTATGTTGATCAGGCCGAGCTGGACGCCGTCTACGCGCTTGGCGATATTGACGAGTCCGATTTGGACTCCCGAGACGCTGTCGGCGATATTGAATATGCCCGCCGCCTGACCGCCCGCCACATGGCCGGCGATGTTGAATATTCCCGCGCCTTGGAAACCCTTGACTTGCCTCGCGATATTGAAGATGCCGGAGCTTTGGAGCCCACGGACATCCCTCGCGATAGTGAAGATGCCGCTTCCCGCCGCTCCGGAAACGTCGCGGGTAATTGAACCGAGAGCGCCGCTGGCGAGGGAGACATCGTAATAGCCGAAGGGAACAGAGATTCCGGGCACGAAGGAGATCAAAACAGGCGTGTAGGGGAATTCCTGCCTGTCGCTGTCGCTTTTGTCTTGCCAGTATTTGGCGCGAGCGGCATCGAGGACCGATTTAATGGACGGTTCGTCCGACTCTTGGGCGAAGAGGACCGTGGCCTGGCCAAGCAGGGCCGCGATGGCAAAGATAGAAAGAATGCGTTTCATGGTTTCCCTCATGGATACTATAACCCCGCTCGCCCGTTGATATGTCACCTCGCTCAGGGCTATCGTGGACGCATGGGCCTTTTTTCGCTTTTTCGCGCGGCGCGCCGCAGGCGCGTACTCGAGCGATTTCCTTTAGATGACGCTCTTTGGGACTGGGCTATAAAAGAACACAAGATATTCCGCTGGCTGGGAGAGCCGGACCGGGCCAGGCTGCGAGAGCTTTCGACCATATTCCTCGCCGAGAAATCATTCGACCCCGTCGGCGGCGTCGAGTTGAACGAGGAGCTTGAAATCTCGATAGCCGCCCAGGCTTGCCTTCCGCTTCTCGGCCTGGATATCGATTGGTATTCCGATTGGTCGACGATAATCGTCATGCCCAGGGAGTATGACGTGCAGAAGCGCGACATAGACGAGGCGGGCGTCGTCCACGAGTACGAGGACGAGTTCTCGGGCGAGGCCTTCGACCTCGGGCCCGTCGCCCTCTCCCGCGTCGATGTCGAGGCGTCGGGCTGGGGCGACGGCTATAACGTGGTGATCCACGAGATGGCGCACAAGCTCGACGGGAGGGACGGCGTTTATGACGGCTGCCCGCCCCTGCATCGGGGCATGGACTACGAGGCCTGGCGCGACGCTTTCCGCGGCGCCTACGAGGGACTGCGGGCCTCGCTGGAGCGGCCCTCCCCGCGTAGAAAGCGAATGCCGCGCGCGAAGAGGGGGCCGCGCATCGATTCCTACGCCGCCGAGTCTCCCGACGAGTTCTTCGCGGTGGTCTGCGAGTATTTCTACGAGAAGCCGGCCCTGCTCCGCTCCGAGTATCCCGAAGTGTTCCGCCAGCTTGTCCTTTTTTTCAGACGCGATCCGACGGAACCCTATTAGGCCTTCCTCACGTAGAGGGGCGAAGTGAGGGCCTCGCGGCCATCCACCGACAGGGTGATGCCGATAGTTCCCTCGCGTCCTATGGGCGTGCTCACGAAATTGAATACGCTGTGGATGACCCGGGAGGAGCCAGAGAAGTCTCCTACCGTCAGATCGCCCTCGATAGGGCGCACGATCTCGGAGCCGTCGGGGCCCGCGAACTCGATCTTCATGGGATGCGAGCCTTCCTCGTGGATGTAGAAGCGCAGGCGCATCGCGAGGCACATTAAGGGGTGGACTGCAGGGAATTGCCTCGCGAAGACCGTGTCGAAGGCCCCCACCACCGTGAGCTTGCCGCCGCTCTCCTGGGCAAAATCGCACAACGTGAAAATATCAACGTGCATTTTGGCTTTCCTTCGTTGCCTACTACTATGCCTCGTTCGAAGCGCGGAGGCAAGATGCGAATCGCCGGTCTTGCCATCGGTCCGGGCCTGTGTGTATCTTTCGCATCGCGGGCCGCGGCCCGCGGAGGCCCGGAAATGGACAAAAAGAAGCGCAATAGGCTCGGGAGCATATCCCTGATCGCCGCGATCGGGGGCTTTTTGGCCGTGGAGCTTCAACCCTGGCTCCCCCTCGCTTCCATAATCCTTTTCGGGGGTCTCAGCCTGAAGGGCCTCTTCGAGGCCTTTTTCGAGGCCTCCATGGTCGGCGCCTCCGCCGACTGGTTCGCGGTCACCGCCCTCTTCAAGGATCCACTCGGCATCCATTTTCGCCATACGAACATCATCGCCAAGAACAAAGACGCCATCGCCGACGCCGTTCCCCGTTTCCTCTCCGGTTTCGTGAGCGTCGAGGCCATAGCGAAAGAGCTCGGTAAGATCGATTTCGCCTCCAAGGCCGCCCAGGCCATTTCGGGCCCCCTTTCGCTCGTGGAGCTGCATTCCTTCCTGCGATCGCGGGCGGCGGAGACTCTAGCGGCTTACGGCGGCGGCGACGAGGCTAAGTCGGCGGCCCTTCGCGGTTTCGTCGACGATCTCCTCGCCTTCGTTTCCAAACGCGTCGATGCGCCCGCCGAGGCCTCGGCCCTGCTCGCCTGGGTCAGAGAGGAGGGCTTCGACGAGAGAGCGCTAGAGGCCATAGCCGAGTGCGCACGCGGCGAGATAGGGCGGAACCGCATTAGGCTCATCGCGATCCTCACGCCGATCGTCAAGCGCAACGCGGGCTGGCAGGGCCTTTTTATCGGCTCGGGCACCGTCGAGCGCTTCCTCGCGGGCATCCAGGAAGAGCTCGCCGCTATCAAGGCCGACAAAGCGAACGAGTTCAGGAGCTTCATCCTAGCCTCGATCGGGTCCTATGCGGCGAGGCTCGCTTCGGCCGAACCGGGACCTGACCGAGATAGGCTGGCGAAGGCCGTCCGCGACGCCTTGGCCGCCGAACGATTCCGCCGAGGCTTCTCCGATTTCGTCGGCCAGCTCCTCTCGCGCGTCGGCTCCGACCTGGCCCGGGCCGATGGGCTCTTGATCCCTTCGCTCGAGCGGATCGAGGGCGCGTTGGCCGCCAGGCTCGAGGCCGACGAGGGCCTGCGCTCGCGGCTCAACTCGATGGCGGCCTCGCTGCTCGGCGCCGTCGTCGAGCGAGGACGCGTCATCGAGGGCGTTACCGAGTACCTCGCGGGCCTCCTCAGGTCCACCGACGATCGCTACTTCGTGGACCGCATCGAGGAATCCGTCTGGAACGACCTGCAGTTCATCCGCGTGAACGGAGCGGTGGTCGGCGGTCTCGTGGGCCTCGCGATCGCCCTTATTAAAGCGGCCTTGGGAGGCTGACGCTATCCGCGCGCCGTGTCCGGGGCCTCAGCTTCCCTTCTCGGCCTCCTTCGCCATGAAGGCGAGATAGCTTTTCTCGTCGAGCGGGTAGAGATAGACGAGGATCATCGCGATGACGAGGAATACCGCAGGGATGGGGCCGATCAGGAAGCGGATCGCCAGCTTGGCCGAGTCGGCCTGGACGGCGTTCGCGACGAAGCCGCCGAGCGAGAGGACGAGGCCCGTGGCGAAGAAGGCGATGGCCTGGCCGATCTTGGACGTCAGGAGCCACATCCCGTAAAAAGCTCCTTCTTTGCGTTTTCCGGACTTTACGGCGTCGTACTCGATCGTATCGGGCACCATGGAAAAGGGCGCGACATAGCCGAAGCCGACCCCGATCCCCGCGTAGAGCATCATCACGAGGAAAAAGGTCGGCCCGAGGCTCTGGCCGAAGAAGAAGAGGACCAGGCTCGCGGTCGCCAAGACGAAGAAGCAGATCTGATAGGTCCATTTCTTGCCGATCCGCTTGGATACTACGACCGAGATCGGAATGCATATCATAGCCGTGACGAGGAGTATGGCCATTGCGTACATTATCAGGTCCTCGCGGCCGTAGATGTAGTGGAAGTAGTAGGTGATGATGCCCTGGAGAAAAGCCAGGCCGATGAGGTTGCAGGCGTAGGCGAAAAGGACGAGGACGTATGGCTTGTTCTTGAACAAGGATGTGTAGGTCGCCAGTATGCCTCCCTCGGGCTTAGGTTCCTTGGAGTGGTCGGGCTCCCGTACCGAGACGGCGGTGATGATCGCCGTGACGAGCATGATGCCGCCGAAGAGGAGGCCCACCATCGAGAAGCCCCGGCTCTTGTCCCCGCCATTCGCGCCGCCGAAGGCGCCGAGTATGGGTTGAACGGCGACGCCGCCCAAGAGAGTGCCGACGACCGCGAACATGAAGCGGTAGCCGTTCAGGCTCGACCGCTCGTTGTAGTCCTTGGTCAGCTCCGGTGTCAGGGAAGAATAGGGGATATTGATGACGGAGTAGATCATGTTGAGGAGGATGAAGGCGACGGCCCCCCACGCGGCGAGGAGTCTCGGATCGGAGATATGCGGATTAGTGAAGAAGAACCACATGGCAAGAAAGAGCGGCACGGAGCCGAGGAGCATGTACGGCCGCCTGCGCCCCCACCTCGTCCTCGTGCGGTCCGAGAGGTAGCCGAGGAAGGGATCCCAGAGCGCGTCGAATAGTTTCCCTATCATGATGACGGCGCCTGCGATGGCCGCCGGGATGCCGACGGTATCGGTGAGGTAGACCATCGCGTAGAAGCCGAGGGCCGTGAAGAATAGGTTGCCGCCGAGGTCGCAGACCCCGAAGCCGAGCTTGGTCCCGATGGAGAGCTTGCCCGCCGCGGCGGGTCCCTTACCGATCTCGTCGCTCATCGATGTGCTCCTTGATGCTGGACATAAAACTTTTTTCGAGATCCGAGAAGGCGGTATCCATCGCGCGCCTCCTGTCGTTCTCGTAATCGCCATAGCGCTCCGAAAGGTCTATCGGCGGGTCGATCGAGATGACGGCGCGACGGCCGAGTACGGAGGGCCTGTCCGAGAAATTGCCGCCGGAGAGCCGCGACGCGAAATCGACCACGCTGTAGGCCGTCTCCACGAGACGGTCGAACGAGATGCCGCCGCCGGTGCCGCCGTCGGCGTCGCCGACCGCGCTGCAGCGCGGGTAGCCTGAGTCGAGGTAGTTGCAGAGATCGACGAACTCCATGTGGCGCATGACGTACCAGGCCTCGCCGGCCTTGCGGTCCGCGAGGAGCCGCGCGAGGGAGCCGCGCGGAGGGACGCCCGACTCTGGGTATATCCGGTTCCAGCCTTCCTGCCTGATCCTATAGACCCGGGCGATCCTGTCGCCCTGGGCCTGGAGGCCGAAGGTCGCCTCGGCGCGCGCGAGCGCCTCTTCGAGGAGGGCGCCGAGCCGCTCGTCGCGCGACGCCGGATGCGTCGCGGCGGCGCCTCGCGCCGAGATGCCGTAATAACCTTCGGCGACGGAGATCAGCGCGGCATCGACGGCTTCGAGTCGGGCCAAGAGGGCGGCTCGGCGCTCCTCGCGCCCGAAACCCCAACCCAAGGTGCTCGCCGATGGGGAAAGAGAAAGGCCGAGATCGGCCTCGAGCCGGGCGACGAGGGCCTCGACCCTGCCTATCCCGTCCTCGTCGAAATGGTAGTACACCGAGATCGGGAGCACGACGACATGTTCCGCGCGGCCGGCCGCACGCAGCTCCTCGGCGCACCAAAAGCCCAGGCGAAGCGCTCCGCGCTCCAGTCGGGGCAGGGACTCGGCACGGTAGGAGACTTGCCCTTCCGGGGCGAGGGCGAGGGGATAGGGGCTCTTTCTCAGTATCGCGCGAATACGCTCGACGCTCGGCTTGTCGAACTTGACGTGATAGACGGGAACCGCGCCCACTCGGGGAAGGAGCCAGCGTATAAACGCGCCGCTCCAGAGCGGAACCTCGTAGCCGTGCACGAATCGCGCGCGGGTCTGGCCTGGGAGCGGGGCGCCCATCCGGCGCGCTACCCGCGGAAGCAGGGTGGCAAAGGCGTAGGTGAGGAGCTGGGGCTCGTCGCCATAAGGATGGCGGAAGGCGAGTATGACGCGCGACCGCCCTTCCAGATGGTCGCGCCAGGCCTCGACGAGCCGCTCGGGATGGCGAAATTCGACGCCGCGTATGCGGAGGCCGAAACGAACGAAGGCGCCGCTTAAGACGCGCGCGATGCCGAGGGCCAAGGGGCTCATCCGCGACTCGGCGAGGCGATGCCTTGCCAGGGCTTTGGACGCAGGTTTATGTTCCTTCATGCTCGCTCCAGGGTTAGTTCCATAGCCGATTGGTTTATTTTTAGTACAAGGGTCTTGAGTTTATCTCGCTTCGCGTTGTCGAGCGAATTCGGATCGAACATAATAGCGTGCACACTTTCGGATCCTTGATTCTCTGCGCGCTTCGCCACGACGACTCCCGAGGCGACCAGGCGCTGGCCCTTGATGGTCAGGGACATATCGCGCAGCACCGAGCCGATCTTGAGACTCGCGCCGCCCTCGAAGCGGATGGCCATGCCTGCCGAGCTCAAGTCCGTGAGCTCGGCCCGAAGAGTCGCGCCCTCGTAGTCGACGGCGCATTGGGCCGAGCCGGGGGGACACAGCGCGCGGACGAATTTCCTGCGTCCCCGAGCCTCGTTCGCTTCGAGAGTCTTCGATAGTATCTCGGCGGTCTTGGACGCCCCGATTTTGAGGATCACGAAGCCGCACTGGACGTCCGCGTTCATGAGGTAATGCTCGCGAAGCGCGGCGTCGTCGTTGAGCGTGATGATTCCGACCCCCACTGCGGGCGCCTCGGCGCGGATCGATCGTACGAAGGCCAGCCAGCCGGCCTCGTCGAGTCCGTCGTCGAGGTTGACGAAGAGGAGGGCGTCCGGGAAGGATGCTATAGCCCTCCTGAGCTTTTGGTGGTCCCACGCAAGGTAGACCTCGAATTCCTGCATGGCGAGCCCATCCACGACTTCCGTTAAAACGGGGGGCGGATAGAGGAAGAAGATCTTCTTTCCGAGCACTCCGCTTTCCATCGTTGCCTAAACCTAACGCCTGCTTGGCGCGGTGGCAATACCCTTCCCATCGTAGGCGCGCATGAGGGACAGGGCGGCGAGGGCCGTTTGCGCCGTCGTATACCAGAGATCGGCGAGGCGCCTTAGTCCGCTCCTCGCGTTCGCGCGTCGGATCGCCCTCAGCCTGAGATCGTAGAAGAATCGGATCAGGAAGCGGACTTCTCGGCGAGCCCTGCGATCGCTCAGGGCGGATAGGGCCTTGCGGACCGCGCTAGAGGCGGAAAGGGCGAGGTTGGCGATGTCGGCCGCCGCGCGCGGGTCGCCGGCGGCGAGCTCATGGTAGGCGGAGAGTCTGGCGCAGTCGAGCTCGAGCACCGAGCCCGAGATGGAGTATTCCAGGGCTTCGCCGCGCAGGGCGCGGGCTTCCGCGGCCTGGCCCATGGCCAAGGAGGCCTCGGCTAGGCAGGCTTCGGCCCGGCGGAGGTGGTCGAAGAGATCCTCGCAGCGGTCCCGCTTTTGCGCGAGGCGCTCGCTGCCCGCCTTCCAGGGATCGCCCCAGTCGGAGGGAGGGTCCATCGCGCATCGCGCCAGGCGGTCCGGGATATGGACCTCCGTCTCGCCTTCCTCGAGATCGAGGTCAAGGGCCCAGGCCGACTCGAGCTCGCGCCAGTACTCGAGCATCGGCGCGGCCGAGGGGCCGTAGGCGGCGAGCGCCCACTCGGCGAGAAGGGCCTGCGCGCGCGGCGCTCCGTCTTTGGCGAGGCGCGGAAGCAGGTATGCGTTCGGCCTCGGCCCTAAGGGAAGGCGGCCGCCCGCGCACAATATGCCTATCGCGTCGGCCTCGCCTCGATAGGCTTTGAGGTCGCCCTCTATGACGGCGGTCAGCGGAGGAACCGCTCCCTTGAAGAGCATGGCGTCCTCATAGTACTCGAACACGGCGACCCTGCCTCCGCCCGACGCGCGCCAGGCCCGCGCGGTTTGTTGGAAGCGGGCGAGCGAGGCGGCGTTCAGGCCATTGCTCGTATCGCCTAACGCGGATCCCCATGAGCGTCGGCGCGGCGCCCAGAGAAGCTCGAGATTGGGAGGGAGGATGTCTGCGTTTTCCGGAGCCCCCGCGCTTTTCGAGCTCTCGCCCTTTGCGAGGACTGCGGCCACATCCTCCGTATCGTGGTAGGCGAGGAAGGAAAGCGCGGCGTCGGGCCTTGCGCGCGCGAGCTCTTCGGAGAGGGCGCGGGCGACTCTTAGGGACTGCTCGGCGGGGGAGAGGAGGGCGCAAGCGGGGCAGGAGCACCAGCCTCCCGACGGCAGATCGTCGGGCCAGGCGTGGAATACCGATACTTCGGGATGGGCCGCGGCCCGCGACGCGAAGGCTTCCGAAACTATTGCCAGGGCTTTCGCGCTCGAGGGGCAGAAATTGCGGTCGTTTACGCGCGTGCCCTTGCTCTCGCGGAAAAGCTCCGGATCGAGCTTGAAGAGCGAGCGAGGCAGGAGGGACGAGAGGCAGTGTCCTCCCAGCTCGAGGCTAAGACCGAGTCGGCGCGCGGCGGCCGATAGCGATGGGCGCAGGGCCTCGTACAGACTCTCGGGCGCCGCCCCCAGGGCGAGAGCCTCGGGGGTAGTGTGAACGAAGACCGCCCCATAGCCCGCGCGCGCCGCCCAGAGCAGCTGCTCCTCCCAGTCTTCGAGATAGGCTCCGTGGCCGAGGATAAGCGTCGTCGGGAGAGACATATCCGCGGAGGCGCGGGTCGGTTGCGCGAGGCTGAGGATCGGGCCGGTCGGCAGGCGTTCGCCCTCCCGCCCCGGGCCGACCCAATGCGCACCGAGGGCACCGAGGAAGTCGTAAGCGCCGCGTAGGAGAGAGCTCTCGTCCTCGCCGTATATCTCGACGCGGGCGGAAGAAGCGCGCCAGGAAAAACGGGGCGAGCCGCGCGTTCGGGAAGGGGAGTGCCCGGCGTCTAGTACGATGAGGCGATCGACGAAGCTCTCGTCGCCGGGCGCCGGGGCGCGGCAGCCCATCCTGCCGATTATTGAGGCCAGCTCTAGGGCCGCGAAGGCGGCGGGATCCTCGGTCCGGCCGCCTTCGCGCGGGGCTATGATATGCCATTCTTGGGAAAAGTCGAGTTCCATGCCTCGAGCCTACGCCGGGGCCATGGAACTCCACAAGCCGTGTCAGTCCCCGACAAAGCCCATGGCGGGCTTTACCGCGGCATCGACGCGCGTCAGGAAATCGGGCGTGAGCTTAGGAAGGAAGTCGATAGCCTTGAGGTTCTCCTCGACCTGTTCCAGTCGGCTCGCCCCGGTTATTACGGTGCTGACGCGCTTATCGCGCGCGCACCAGGCTATGGCGAGCTGGGAGGCCGTGGCCCCGATTTCGGCGGCGAGGGCCGCGAGATCGCTCGAGGCTTTGACCGACTCGGGCTTGAGGACCATCTCCTTGAGCCACTCGTAGCCCGGCAGGGAGAGCCGCGAGCCCGCGGGCAGGCCTTTCGCGTATTTGCCGGAGAGCATGCCCGAGGCGAGGGGGCTCCAGGTCGTGAGCCCCAGGCCTATGCCATCGTAGAGCCGCGCGTACTCCTTTTCTACTTTGTCTCGGTCCAGAAGGTTGTATTGCGGCTGCTCCATCTGGGGCTTGCGTAGGCTGCGCCGGTCGGCTATCTCCCAGGCTTCGCGAATTTGCTCCGCGCTCCACATCGATGTGCCCCAATAGAGCGCCTTCCCCGAAGCGATGATGTCGCTCATCGCCCATACGACTTCTTCCATGGGCGTATCGGCATCGGGCCTGTGGCAGAAGACCAGGTCGATGAAGTCTAGGCCGAAGCGTTTAAGCGAGCCCTCGACCGCCTGCATGAGGTACTTGCGGTTGAGCGTGTCCTTCTGATTCGGCCCGTCATGCAAGCCCCAGAAGTACTTGCTCGATACGACGTAGCTTTCGCGCCGAAGGCCCAGCTTGCGGAGCGCCGCGCCCATGATCTCTTCCGATTTTCCCGCGGCGTAGGCCTCGGCGTTGTCGAAAAAGTTGACGCCCCTGTCGTAGGCCGCCTTAAGCATGGCGGCGGCCGAGTCTACGTTCACCTGCGGACCGTAGGTGACCCATGAGCCAAGAGACAATGCGGAGACTTTTAATCCCGCGTTTCCGAGTCGTCTGTATTCCATATCCTAATAATAGCAAAAAAATTTCATCATTTGTTCATAATCGCCGCCTTTTCTCGGGATAGCCCTCAAAGATGGGCAGGCAGTATATTGAACCGCACATGGATAGCACCGAAGCGATGGGTACGCGGCCCGTGGGCCGCCTCCTGGCGGAGTTCAGCCTACCGGCGATAGGCGGCCTCCTCGTATCTTCCCTTTACAACGTCGTGGACAGAATATTCATTGGCCAAGGCACGGGAGTTAATGGCATGGCCGCGGTCACGGCCGCCTGGCCGATCATGATCGGCAGCCTGGCTATCGGCGTCCTCTTTCAGACCGGGGCTAGGACCCTCGCCGCCGTCACGATAGGAAAAGGCCACAAGGCCAAGGCCGAGGAATACGTATCGCGGGCGACCGGTGCCGCCTTCATCCTCGCGGCCATAAGCTCCGCCGTGATCTGGCTGGCCAGCGAGAGCGTCCTTCGGGCCTTCGGGGCGACGGGCGCCATCATGGCCGAAGCCAAGGCCTATACGGGTTGGATTCTCCTGAGCTCTCCGGGGCAAGCTGCCGCGATGGCCGCCGGTTCTTCTCTCGCTGCCGAGGGCAGGCCCAAGGCCAGCTTTATGGTCCAGTTCGCGGGAACTCTTGTGAACGCGGTTCTCGCGCCGATTTTCATCTTCGCCCTAGGCTTGGGGGTGGGCGGCGCGGGCCTCGCGGTCGCCCTGGCGCAGACCTTTTCCCTCGCCCTCACCCTTGCCTACGTATTCCAGAAGAAAAGCGCGCTCAAAATCAGGCTTCGCTACCTTCTTCCTGAACTTAAGCCCATCGCGGAGCTTATTCGCGTTGGCCTTCCCCTCTTCCTTTTTCAGCTTCTCACCTGCGCGACCTTCGTCGTCGCCAACATGGCCGTAAAACCATACGGGGGAGAACTGGGCCTTGCGGTCGTGGGAATAATCGTCACCGTCGCGCAGTTTCTGGGCTTTCCGCTTTTCGGCATCATCACTGGAGCCCAGCCGCTTTGGGGTTACAACTACGGGGCCGGCAAGTGGCGTCGGATCGGACGGATAAGCATTCTCACCTTCGGGTGGACCCTCGTCCTGGCCTTCGTCTCCGAGCTCGCTATGGTCGCCGCGCCGGCCTTTTTCGTGAGCCTCTTCTCGGGCGACCCATCCTTGGCGGGGCTCGGCGCCCGATCTCTGCGCATTTTCGCCTGCGCCTTCATCCTTATTCCTCTCGAGCTTGGGCCCGTCTCCTATTTTCAATCGACGGGCCGCTCCATGCCCGCCGCCATGGCGATGATCCTCCGATGCTTCAGCTTCATCGCCGGGATGATCGTCCTTCCGCCTCTGTTAGGCTTCGACGGCGTGCTCTGGGCGGGCCCCCTTTCGGACGCGCTGACCGGGGTAGTCGGGATCCTTTATGGCAGGCGCATGTTCGTCGAGATAAAGAGAAAAGCGGCGATCGAGGCCGAGGCTGGCGGCATGGCCTTCCCGCGGAAGCATGTGGACAGGAGATCGTAGCTGTCCATATAATCTTGGCAAGAGCCATGTCAGTCCTATACATAGCCATTATCGCACTCGCCGCGGCGTTCGCGGTTTTTCTCGCTTTCCGCGCCCCGGGTTTGGGTTCGAGCGCAACGCCTCCCGCCCCCGAGTCCTTTCTCCTTGAAGAGGCCGTGGTCACCGAGCCCATCGCCCCCGGCATGGAGGGCAAGGCCGAGCTGCGGAAGCGAGGCTCCAAGCCCCTGTCCCTCCGCGTGCGGGCTACCGACTCCGCCCAGGCATTCGCCCGCGGCGCCAAAGTTCGCGTGATCGACCTCCGCGAGGGCTGCTGCATCATCGAGAACGCGGACGAAGTACATCTGGTCAGGTAAGCGCGCAGCATGCTCATCCTCCACGCCGCCGATCTCCACCTCGGGAAGACCATCCATGAGCGGGACATTTCTTCCGATCAGGAGGCGATGCTGGATCGGCTCCTCGAGCTGCTCGCCGAGCATAGGCCAGCGGCCCTCCTCCTCGCCGGCGACCTGTACGACCGCAGCATCCCCCCGCCCGAGGCGGTTCGCCTCTTCGATTCCTTCCTGAGCCGCGCCGTCGGCGCCGATCCCTCTCTCGTCGTCGTAGCGATACCCGGCAACCACGACTCCGCCGCCCGGCTCTCCTTTGGAACTCAGATCATGAGCCGAGCCGGCGTGCACATCAGGACGGCGGCAGCGCTCTGCTCTGAGAGCGTGACAATCGAGGCCGACGGGGAGCTGGCCGAGGTCTGGTCCCTGCCCTTCCTGGGAGCCGGCGCATTCGAGGCCCCCGGCGATGGGCTGCTTAAGGGGCAGGCCGAACTTTTCGCCGAGGCGATGCGCAGGATCGTTCCGCGCCTCGATCCCAAAGCGCACAACGTCCTTCTTGCGCATTGCTTCGCCGCGGGAGGGACTTCTTCGGAGTCCGAGCGCGCCTTCGCGGGCATGGCCGAGCAGGTAGACTCCTCCGCCTTCGCTGCCTTCGACTATGTCGCTCTGGGCCACCTGCACCGCTTCCAAGCGGTAGGGACGACGGGGCGCTACGCGGGCTCGCCCTTGGCCTATTCCTTCGCGGAGGGGACCGAAGCCAAAGGCTTCGTCCTCGTGGACCTTAAAAAGGAGGGCGGATTCGAGGCAAGGCTCCTGCCCGTCCTACCTTTGCACGCGATGCGCCGCGTCGAGGGGCCCTTCTCCGCCCTCTCGGCGCCCGGCGCCTATTCCCAGTACCGCGGCGACTTCGTCGAGGCGAGGCTCACCGACCCCGAGCCCGTGCTGAGCCCGATCGAGCCTCTCAGGGCTAACTTCCCGAATTTGCTGTCGGTGAGGCAAGCGGCCTTCGAGATCGCTTCGGCGAGAGCGGGCGATGCCGGGAGCGATCGGTTGCCTGGCATCGACGCGGAGAAGCCGAGATCCGTCATCGAGGACTTTTCCGCTTTCTACGCCGAGATGAAGGCTTCGCCGCCGGATGAGGAGATTTCCGCCCTTTTCGCGTCCCTCGTAGAGGAGGCCGAGCGTGAGGCCCTCTAGGCTCGTTCTCGAGAACTTCGGACCCTACCGCGAAAGGGCCGAAGTGGACTTCTCCCGCCTCGGCCAAGTCTTTCTCGTCTGCGGCCAGACGGGCTCGGGCAAGACGAGCCTCTTCGACGCGATGACCTATGCCCTTTACGGAAAGGCCCCCGGAGCGAGGGGAGGCCTCGAGCGGCAGCTCTGGTCCCAGTATGCGCGGCCGGGCGAAAGGCCCCTCGTCGAGTTCGAGTTCTTCCTCGGGGGCGCCGAGTACCGGGCCCTGCGCAGCCCTCCGTATCGGCGCAAGAGCCAAAGGCGAAAAGACGAGCTCGTCGAGGTCGATGCCGAGGCGGCCTTCTATCGGCGCGAGAGCGGACTTGGCGGCCCCGAGTGGAAATTGCTCGCGAACTCGAAGGCCGAGGTCGATGCCGCGATCGAGGAAATGATCGGTCTCACCGAGGACGAGTTCTCGAAGATCATCCTCCTGCCGCAAGGCGAGTTCCAGCGCTTCCTCGAGATGAAGTCGAGCGATCGCGTAGAGGTGCTGGAGAAGCTCTTCCCCGTAGGCATCCACGACGCCGTCACGGCCCTGGCCAGGGACAAGGCCAAGGCCGTCTTGGCCGCCGTGCAGCGCGTCGATGCCGAGCTTGACCGGCTAGGCGGGGCGGGCGGGACCGAGGTTTCGGCCGACGCGTTGCGCGAGCTCGAAGCCGAGGCGCAGTTCCTCGAGGCCGCCCGCGCCGCGGCGATCGAGCGGCTGTCGGCGGCCGAGCTCGCTCAGGGACGCGCGAGGGAGGCCGCTGCCCGAGCCCAGCGCGAACGGGCGGCGCGCGAAAAGCTCGCGGCATTGGAGTCCCTGTCCGCGGCCGCGGCTATGCGCGACGAAAGGATATCTGCCGCGCGAAGGGCTTCGGCCGCGGTCGCGGTCGTCGACGCGCGCGAGACTCTTTCGGCCGAACTCGAGGCCGGACTTTCTTCGCTGGCCGCGCGGCGGGATCAGGTCGCGGAGCTTGTCGGACGCGGGAGCGCGATAGAAGCCTGGCGCGAAGAAGCCGGCATCCGCGCCGATGAGGCCGCCGCGATCGACCGCGAGCTGGGCGAATTGGAAGCCGCCGGAAAGGCCTGGGCGGAGGCTTCGGCGGCGCGCGTAAGGCTGGCGATGGCGCGAAAGGAAGGCTCGGCGATCGCCGCGCGCGCCGAGGCCGCGCGAAAGGCCGAGGACTTCGCGCTGGCCGCGCGGGACAAATCGCTTGTGGGCGCCGAAGAGGAGGCGAGTATACGCGCTGCCTTCGATCGCGATCGCGCCGCCTCCGAATCCGCCGACGAGGCGCTCAAGGCGGCGGAGGCGGCCGCCTCCGCGGCCGACAAGGCGCTGCTGCGGCGCGCGGCCGCCCTCGCGACGGCCCTTGAGACGCGCGCTGCCGCGGCGCGCCTCGCGCAAGCCTCCGAGGCCTGCGCGGCGATCGAGGCGGCCGAAGCCTCGGGCCTCGCCGCGAGTCTCGCCCGCAGCCTCGAGCCGGGCGCGCCTTGTCCGGTCTGCGGCTCGCGCGATCATCCGGCCCCGGCATATGCGGCGGAGGGAGCCGCGAGCGCCCTCGCGGACGCGACGGATATGAACCGCCTTCGCGAGGACGCGCGCGCGGCCAAGGACGAGGCCCTGGCCGCCGAGGCCGACGCGCGCGCCAAGGAGAAGGCGGCCGAGGCGCGCGCCGTCGAAGTCGAAAGAGAGCTCTACGATCTCGCCCCCGAAGCGTCGCCCTTGGCAGGCGCTTTAGATGCCGGACGCTTCGCGGCCGTATCGGCGGAAGCCAAGAGCGCGGCGAGGGGGGCCGACGAGGCGCTCGCGCTTTCCTTGGAGAAGCTTCGGAACATGGAGCGGAGGCGCCTAGCCTCTACGAGTCTATCCGATGCCCTCGAAGGCGCGAGGGCCCTTCGCGCGAAGGCCGACGCGGAGGCGCAAAAATCGGCGCTCGATGTCGCGCGGTCCGAGGCCGCGCTCGAGTCGGCGGCCGCCAGCGCCGGGCAGGACGATCCCGGGCCGAAGGCCGTAGAGGCGCGCTCGCGCCGCATTCGCGCCGCCGCCGAGCGCGAGCGCCTGGAGTCGGCGATTTCCTCCCTGGAGGCCGAGCGTCATAAGGCCGAAGGCCTCGCGTCGGAGCTTGGGTCGCGCGTAGATATCCTCGGCCTTCGCCTCGAGGAAGCTTCGCGCTCGGAGTCTTCGGCCTTGGCCGAGGCGGGCTTCGACGGCCCCGAGTCCGCCCGCGCCGCTCGGATAGGACTGTCGGAGCTTGCTTCGCTCGAGGCGGAGGCGGCGAACTATAGGAGCGATGCCGCGGCCGCTCGCTCGGGCGTCGAGGCTATCGCGGCCGAGGTCGCCGCTTCCGCCTCGATGGCAAGCGGCGACGCGGCGCTGGACGAGGAGTCTCTAGCCGCCGTCTCGCAGACGGCGAGGGATTCGAGAGACGAGCTGCAGGCTAGGTTTGACGCGGCTCGCGCGAAGGCCGCCGCCCTCGCGCGAGCGCGGGACGAAAGGGCCGCTCTCGTCGAAGAGCGCAGGCAGCTCGACGCCGACTGGTCCCGGATGAACCTGCTCTCGGCCCTGTTGAATGGCGAGATGCAGGGACGAAGGCTGCCCTTCAAGAACTACGCTCTCGGCTCGTACTTCCGCGTCGTCGTCGAGCGCGCGTCGGAGCGGCTCGCCCAAATGTCCGACGGCCGTTTCGCGCTCGCGGCCGACGAGGGTTCGGGCAGGGGCAAGGCGGGCCTCGAGCTCCTCGTCCGAGACGCGCATACGGGGCAGTCGAGGCCATCGGGGACCCTCTCGGGGGGCGAGCGGTTCATGACCAGCTTGAGTCTCGCCCTCGGCCTGGCGGACACGATACGGGAGCGCTCTGGCGGCGCTTCGCTCGACGCGATCTTCATTGACGAGGGCTTCGGCTCCTTGGACGACGAGGCCCTCGACCGCGCCATCTCGGTACTCGACGATGCGAGAGGCGGAAGGACTATCGGCATAGTTTCCCACGTGGCCGAGCTCAAGGCGAGGATGCCCTCGAGGATCGAGGTTTCCAAGGGGCGCTCGGGCTCGAGCCTTCGCGTCGTTTCCTGAGGGCGAGGACTGGGCGGGGGCGCTGATGCGAGTAGGCTTAACTATTGCGTAGCTCGTTAATTCCGCTGTATAAAAAATCGATCTATTGAACCATTAAGGAGGTTCTATGCGGAAACGACTGTTAGGACTCATCGTTCTCACGTCTATCGCGACGCTCTTCTTCGCCTCATGCGGGCAGAAGGGCGGCAGCGGAGCCGACATGATCTTCAACAACGGCGGCGAGCCCCAGTCCCTCGACCCCGCCCTCACCTCCGGCGTCCCCGAGGCGAGGCTCACCTATTCCCTCTTCGAGGGTCTCGTAGTCAACGATCCCCAGAGCTCCAAGGCCGTGCCCGCCCTCGCCGAGAGCTGGAAGGTCAGCGCCGATCAGAAGACCTATACCTTTAAGATCCGGAACGCCAAGTTCTCCGACGGCAAGAAGATCACCGCCCAGGACTTCGTCGACTCCTGGCTCCGCGTCCTCGATCCCAAGACCGCCGCTCCCTACGCGTACATCATAGGCGACAGCGTCCAGGGCGCCTCCGCGTACAATGCCGGCAAGGGCCCCAAGGAAGACGTCAAGATCAAGGCGGTCGATGCGGGCACCCTGGAGGTGACCTTCGTCGGACCGCTCCCCTATGCGGTCGATATGCTGACGCATAACGCCTTCGTAGTCACTCCGGGCCACGCCATCGCCAAATTCGGCGCCGATTGGGTGAAGCCCGTCAATTTCGTCGGCTCGGGCCCCTTCGTTCTCAAGGAATGGAAGCCCCAGGACAAGATAGTCGTCGTCAAGAACGACAAGTACTGGGACGCCAAGAACGTGAAGCTCAAGAGCCTCACCTACCTCGCCATCGAGGATGGAAACGTCGCCTACGACAAGTTCAAGGCCGGCGAGATCGACTGGCTCGCGGACGATTCCGTCCCCCCCGCCAAGATCGACGAGATCAAGCTCCGCCCCGACTACCATGCCACCGCGGGCTCCTCGGTCTACTACTACATCTTCAACGTGACTAAGAAACCCTTCACGGACCCGCGCGTTCGCAAGGCCTTAGCCGAGTCTATCGACCGCAAGGCGATAGTCGAGCAGGTCCTCAAGGCCGGCGATATCGCCTCCGCCGGCTTCGTCCCCGCGATGGCCGGTTTTCAGACAGCCAAGGGCAACGAGTACAATCTCGACGATGCCAAGAAGCTCCTCGCCGATGCCGGATACCCGAAGGGCAAGGGCTTCCCGAAGGTCACTCTGATCTACAACACCAACGCGCGCCACAAGGTCATCGCGGAGTTCGTGCAGCAGCAGTGGAAGGCCAATCTCGGTATAGAGGTTCAGCTCCAGAATCTCGAGTGGAACACCTTCCTCGATACCCGTCAAAAGACGCACGAGTTCCAGGTCACGCGCGCCGGCTGGCTCGCCGACTATCTAGACCCGGGCAACTACCTCGACATGTTCAAGACCGGATCGGGCAACAACGACGGCCTCTACTCGAACCCGAAATACGACGAGCTCCTGGCCAAGGCCGCTACCCTCGCCGCCGGCGACGTCCGCAACAAGACGCTCGAGGCCGCGGAAGAGATCCTCATCACCGAGGACCAGGCTGTCGCGCCTTTCTTCTTCTACGCCAATAAGAGTCTCGTCGATCTCGACAAGTGGAGCGGCGTCTATAGCAATGCCATGGATATCCATCCCACCAAGTGGATAGCGAAAAAATAGGCTCGCCTCGATCATCGACGAGCCGGGACCTTCCCTGGCAGGGCGTCCCGGCTCGCCCCTCATCGCAACAAGCGTATAGCGGCCGACCGGCGCCGCAATTCATTCGCTAAGGGGCGGATATGACCCGTTACATCATCAGGCGATTCCTGAGCCTGGTCCCGACGATATTCCTGATAATCGTCTTCGCCTTCGCCATCGAGCACCTGGCTCCCGGGGGCCCCTTCGCGAGCGAAAAGAAACTCCCCCCCGAGATACTCGCCAACGTGATGGCCAAGTATCATCTGGACGAGAGCCTGCCCCGACAGTTCCTTCGCTATATGGGCGACATCCTTAGGGGCGACCTCGGCCCCTCATTCCGCTACAAAGACTTCACGGTCAATCAGCTCATCGCCCAGGCATTGCCCGCCTCGATGCTCCTGGGCGGCCTCTCGCTTATGGTCGCCGTCGTCCTGGGCCTAGGCGTAGGGGTCGTGGCCGCGCTCAAGCAAAACTCCTGGGTCGACTACGCCACGATGTCCCTCGCCGTCATAGGCATTTCGGTGCCGCTCTTTGTCATCGGGCCCGTCATCAAGATGGTGCTCGCCCTGCAGCTCAAGTGGCTGCCGACCTCGGGCTGGATAGACGGCCGCAACGGCTGGGTCGTCCTCATTATGCCGGTCATCACGCTTTCCTTCCCCTACTTCGCCAGCATCGCGCGGCTCACTCGGGCATCGGCCCTCGAGGTCCTGCGCGCAGACTATATACGCACGGCCAGGGCCAAGGGCCTTAAGGAGACCACCGTCGTCTTCAGGCACATGCTCAAGGGAGCCTTGCTTCCCGTCATCTCCTACTTGGGGCCGGCCTTCGCGGGCATCATCACGGGGACTGTCGTGGTCGAGACGATATTCACGATTCCCGGTATGGGGCGCTTCTATATCCAGGCCGCGACGAACCGAGATTACACCCTGATCATGGGTGACGTCATCGTATTCTCCCTGATCCTCGTCCTCATGAACTTCATCGTCGATATCGTCTACGGATTCCTCGATCCGCGCATCTCGTACAAGTGAGGATGAGGCCATGGCAGTAAACGAATTCGACCAGGCCATGAAACCTGTCTCGCTCTGGGCGGATGCCTGGCGCAGGCTCAGGAAGAACAAGATGGCGCTCGCCGGCCTCTATATTGTCGCTTTCTATATTGCGGCGACCCTTCTCGCGCCCATCCTGCCCATATACCCCAACGAGGAGCAGGTGATCGCGCACGCGAACCTTCCCCCCTCTTTCAGGAGGGCGGGCGAAGTGATGGTCGAGACGCGGGTCGCCTATATGCGCAAGGCGATAAAATCCGAGGCGAGGAGCTCCTTTAACCAGAAGGAAGAGGCCGAGATAGCAGCAATGAAGGTTGACGTCGCGACGAAAGCGGAGCACAGGCGCGTCTATGTCTTGGGCACCGACGCCCTCGGCCGCGATATGCTCTCGCGCATCCTCTACGGCGGGCGCATCTCGATCATGATCGGCCTCGTGGGCACGATCACGGCGACCTTGGTCGGCATTTTCCTCGGAAGCATCGCCGGCTACGCCGGCGGCCGCATCGACGATTTCATCATGCGCTTCGTGGATATACTCTACGGCCTGCCCTATATGCTCGTCGTGATCATCATGATGGCCGTGTTCGGCAAGAACGTCATCAACCTTTTCGTCGCGATAGCCTTGGTGTCCTGGCTTACGCTGGCACGGGTCGTGCGCGGCCAGGTGTTGAGCCTCAAGAACGCCGAGTTCGTGGAGGCGGCGCGCTCCATGGGCGCATCGCCCGCGCGCATCGTCTTCCGCCACCTCACCCCGAACACGCTGGGCGTAATAGTTGTATTCGCCACCCTTCTCGTGCCCGACTTCATCATGAGCGAGTCTTTCCTCTCCTTTCTGGGCCTCGGCGTATCGGCGCCTCTGGCTTCCTGGGGCTCGCTGGTTTCCGAGGGAACCAACACGATGGAGCTCTACCCCTGGCAGCTCCTCGCCCCCGCGGTCGCGATGACTCTCTTCCTTTTCGCGATGAATTTCCTGGGCGACGGCCTGCGCGACGCCCTCGATCCCCAAAGCAAGAACAGGCTCTGATAGGCCCGAAAGGATAGACCTGTGACAGACGACGTCATCCTGCGGGTCAAGGACCTGCGCACCTATTTCAACACCGACGAGGGTACCGTGAAGGCGGTCGACGGCGTGAGCTTCGACCTGCGCAAGGGCGAGACCCTCGGCATCGTCGGGGAATCCGGCTCCGGCAAGTCCGTCACGAACCTTTCCATTATAAACATGATTCCGAGCCCCCCCGGCAAGATAGCGGGAGGAGAGGTTTTCTTCATGGGCGAGGATCTGCTCAAGATGAGCGCGAACGGGATCAGGCGGATCAGGGGCAATAAGATATCCATGATATTCCAGGATCCGATGACTTCCCTGAATCCCTTCCTCCGCATTTCGACGCAGATGACCGAGACGATCATTCTCCATCAGGGCTTGGACAAAAAGGCCGCCAAGGGCAAGGCCATAGACATGCTCAAGCTGGCCGGCATCGCCGCTCCCGAGAAGCGGATCGATCAGTACCCGCACCAATTCTCGGGCGGCATGCGCCAGCGCGTCATGATCGCGATGAGCCTCTCCTGCAAGCCGGAGATACTCATCGCCGACGAGCCCACGAGCGCCCTCGACGTGACGATCCAGGCGCAGATACTCGACCTCATGAAGGACCTCACCGCGAGGCTGGGCACGGCGGTCATCCTGGTCACGCACTCTCTCGGCGTCGTGGCAGGGATGTGCGATACGCTTTGCGTCATGTACGCGGGTCGCATCGTGGAGCGAGGCGCGACCGACGCCGTCTTCGCCGAGCCCAAGCACCCCTACACTCAGGGACTCATCAAATCGGTGCCCCGCCTCGACATTGCCTCGGGCGCGAGGCTCAGTTCTATCCGCGGCCAGCCGCCCAACGTCATCGACCTCCCCGACTGCTGCCCCTTCTACCCGCGCTGCGACAGCGCGATGGACATCTGCAAGCGCAAGTATCCGGCCGTCTCTCGATTCGCGGAAGGACGGTCCGTCGCATGCTGGCTCTATCCGGAGGACGCGTGACCATGAGCGATGCGAATGTCCTTCTCGACGTAAAGGGACTGAAGATGCATTTTCCGGCGGGAGCCCGCGCCCTCTTCGGTCCCCAAAAACGCTTCATCTACGCGGTCGATGGGATAGATTTCCAGATCCGCAGGAGCGAGACCCTTGGTCTCGTCGGCGAGTCGGGCTGCGGCAAGTCCACGACCGCGCGCGCCATCGCGCAGCTGTACAAGCCGACCGCGGGCGAAGTTCTATTCGAAGGGGAAGACCTCACGAAGCTGGCGCCCCAGGCGCTGATCGCGGCGCGCAAGAACATGCAGATGGTTTTCCAGGACCCTTATGCCTCGCTCAACCCGCGCATGACCGCGGGCGACATCGTCGCGGAGCCTCTGCGCATCTATCAGCGGCGAGCCATCCTCTCGATGACCCGCGCGGAGACCGAGGAGCGCGTCGAGACCCTGATGGAGCGCGTAGGGCTCTCGCGCTTTTTCAAGAACCGCTACCCGCACGAGTTTTCGGGCGGGCAGCGGCAGCGCATCGGCATAGCTCGCGCCCTCGCCCTGCAACCGGCCCTCATGCTCTGCGACGAGCCGGTCTCGGCTCTCGACGTGTCCATCCAGGCGCAGATACTGAACCTTTTCAAGGACCTCCAGGACGAGTTCGGCCTCACCTATCTTTTCATAGCCCACGACCTCGCAGTCATCCAGTATATTTCGACGCGCGTCGCCGTCATGTATCTTGGCATCATCGCGGAGTTGGCCGGCTCGGCAGACCTATACCGCAAGCCCTTGCATCCCTACACCCAGGCCCTTCTATCCGCCGCCCCTATCCCGGATCCCGCCATCGAGAAGACGCGCAAGCGAATCATCCTCACCGGGGACGTGCCTTCTCCGGACAAGGTCCGCAGCGGCTGCTACTTCTACGATCGCTGCAACAAGCGCATGGACAAATGCGCGCAAAGCGTGCCGAGGCTAAAAGAGGTCGAACCGGACCATCGGGTGGCCTGCTATCTCTATCACGACCCTGACTACTGACCCGGCATTGCAGGGTCAGTACGCTTCTATGAGCTTTTTGCCGCAAGCCGCCGCGATGCGCGAGGCTCTGGCCTTGAGCTTGTCGGCCTTACGGGCCGACAGAGCGTCGATAAAATAGCTCGAGCCGTCCGCGGTCTCGCAGACGATGCAGAGGTAAGGTTTCTTGTACGGGGCGCGCCGCCGTGCTCCGTCGTCGGCCCTCTTTCCCGCCAATGCGGCCGCGTTCTGCGCGATCTCGTCGGCCGATCCGGGCAGGGTGCCCCGCACGAAGGGGACGATACGAAAGCTCATAACGTCTATCATCGCGATCTTCCTGCGCCGGGCGACGAAGACAAGCCCGACGCGATGCGCGATCTCGCCTGATTTTTTATCGAAGGTCCAGCGCTCCTCGTAGAGAGCGCCGAAGCCTGCCAAGGCCAGCGCTATCCAGCCCCCGACGCCCGGACTTCCGCCGTCCATAAAAAGGGCCGCCGCGAGTATCGCGAGGATAAGGCCCATGGCCGCGCGGAAGAGCGCCGATATGGAATAGACGAGGCTTCCGTCGGCCTTGTCGCGAAAGACTAGGGGCATTTCCATAGGCCCAAAGGATAGCGGGGCCGGCGCTCATGACGCAATAGCGGCCCCCGAGGCGCGGACGCCTAGCGCGCACGCCGGGCTTCATTTTACATACTTCAGCATAGCGCCATAGCCCTCTTTCTCCATGTCCGCGAGGGGCACGAAGCGGAGCGCGGCCGAGTCCATGCAATAGCGCAGACCCGTAGGCGCGGGGCCGTCGTCGAAGACATGGCCCAGGTGCGAGTTCGCGTAGCGGCTGCGCACCTCGTCGCGGACCATGCCGAGGCTGGTATCCGTATTCACGAATACGTTCGACGGGACGAGGGGCCGCGTGAAGCTCGGCCAGCCGGTGCCGGACTCGAACTTGTCGCGCGAGCTGAACAGCGGCTCGCCTGACACGATATCGACGTAGATGCCCTGGCGATGGTCGTTGAAGTACTCGTTCTGGAAGGGCGGCTCCGTCCCGTCTTTCTGGGTCACCTCGAACTGCATCGCGGTCAAGGTTTTCTGCAGCTCGGCCTTGGAAGGCTTCATGTAGCGTTTGGCATCCGCCGAGGGAGGCGCGCCCGGGTCGGCAAGGGCGGAGGCTCCCCACACTTTAGCGAAGAACTGATCGCGGCCGGAGTGGACGCGGTAGTTCTCGTAGTAGGCGGCGTTGGTGATCCAAAATTTCTGGTGGTAAGCCTCGGCCGGCCAGAATTTCGCGGCGGGGCTGATCGCGGCGGCGATGGGCTTGCCGAAGACCTTCGACTTGTCCATGGCGGCCTTGGACGCCTCCGCGACCGATCTCTGCGCCTCGTTCATGTAGAACACGATGGGCCTGTACTGAGGCCCGCGATCGACGAAGGCGCCGTTCGGGTCCGTCGGGTCCGTGTGATGCCAATAGACATCGACGAGCTGGTCGTAAGTGATCCTCGACGCGTCGTAGGTGACGAGGACCGCCTCGATATGGCCGCCCATCTCGTAGTTCTCGTAGGTCGGCTTCGACGTCGTCCCGCCGGTGTAGCCCGCTACGGCGGTGATTACGCCATACGTTTTGTCGAAGGCCGATTCCATGCTCCAGAAGCAGCCTCCCGCGAAGAGCGCGCTCTCGACTCCCGTCTGGGCGGCACTCGTCGCAGCCCCCGAAGCCTTAAAAAAGACGAGGGCGGTCAGGACGGCCGCGATCGCTATGCGTTTCAACATACTGTTCTCCTCCGGCGACCCCGGTCGCCGTCGCCTTTAGGCGAGAATCATCCGAAAGTGAATGAGAAAAGCCGAAGCTTTCCCTTCACGTCCAATCTGAGCACGTGCGAGCCCCCCGAAGGCAGGGCCACGATATGATAGAGTCTGCTTGAATCGGGATTCACGTTTCCGCCTCGCAAGTCGCTCGTGTCGGCGGCGGGGGCGCCATCGACGAAGGCGGCGATGCTTCCGCCGCCTACTCCGGCCGGTTCTGCGACGACGTACACGTCTTTCGCGTCGAAGCCGAGCCACAGGCTGCCCGCGCTTGCCGGCGTTATGTATTGCCCCGCGATAGTCCACTGCCCTTTTAAATTCCATTCTCCGGTGGCCGGTACCCTCGCGGGCCGATAGTCGATGGCCTTGTCGGGCAGAGGCTCCACCGCCGAGGCGAAGCCCTTGCCCCGCTCGTAGCCGAGGTAGGTCTCTTGCGTGATGGCCGCGAGCGCGGGCGCAGGCGCGGAGACAAGCCCCGCGTTCAACGTCGTGCCCGCCTCGGCGAGAAGCTCTCGTATTTGAGCTTCGGTGCCCGCGTAGTCGCCCTCGCCGAAATGCCAGGCACGGACTCGGCCCTTCGCGTCGATCAGGTAATGCGCCGGCCAGTATTTATTGGCGTAGGCGTTCCACTGCGAGTAATCATTGTCCTGAACGACCGGCCAAGTGACGCCGAGATCGCGCATCGCGCGTGACACGTTGGTCGAAACCTTCTCGAAGGCGAACTCGGGCGAATGCACTCCGACAATTACAAAGCCCTTGTCCTTGTAGGCCTCGTACCATGACTTGAGGTAGGGGATCGTGCGGATGCAATTGATGCAGCTATAGGTCCAGAAATCGACGAGGACGACCCGGCCTCGCAGGGACGCGAGGTCGAGAGCCGCCGACTGCGCGGGGATGCCCGCCGTCGCCGCGAGCGTGTTGAACCAAGGCCCCGCGGCGACGAAAGCGGGTGCGGCGCCGTAGTCGCCGAGGGCGTCGGTTCCGGTCGAGTCGGCCGGCGCTCCCGAGAACACGCCGCTAGCCGAGGCCGCGATCGCTTGGGCCCCCGGGCTGCCGCTGCGCGCCGCGAGCGCCTTCTTGACGGGAGCGAGCCCCTCGATGGCAGTGAGCCCCGAGCCGTAAGACGGGAAGGCCTTGAGTATCGCGGTTTGAATCTGACGGTCCCACTGGAAGGCGAGGGCGACGCCCATCAGGATCATCACTACGCCGAAGACGCGCTGGATCGCGCCGGCGCGCTTCTGCAGTCCCGGCACTTTCGCGATGAGGGCGCGTCCGCCGAGCATTATCGCCAGCATGGGAATGGCCGTTCCGAAAGTATAGGCCAACGTGACGAAGATCGATCCTCCGTCCACTTTCTGCGTCAGCGCGAGGCTTATCACCGAGGCCATGATCGGCCCCACGCAAGGGGTCCACACCAGGCCGAGGCTCAGGCCTACGGGGATGCCGCCCCAGAAGCCCGCCTTCGGTTTCGAGGGCGCCTTGCCGACGCCGCCGCGCGACGCGATGCGCGAAACCGCCAGGTCGAAGGCATCCCGCAGGCGAGGCACCAGCATGACGACGCCGAAGAGCGTTATCAGCGCGATCGCGACGTAGCGCATGGCGTCCGCCGGCACTCCGAGGGCTTGGACTATCGCCGACAGCGCCAAGGTGAAAAAGCTGAAGCTGACGACGAAGCCCGCGATGACCCCGAAGGGGCGGGCTTTTCCGCCCGAGCTTCCTCCGGCGAGCACGATCGGCAGGACGGGCAGGATGCATGGAGAGAGGATCGTGATCACTCCGGAGAGGAAGGCGAAAGCGAGCAGGACTGCCATGGAATTCTCCTTTCCGAGGGAAGCGTTAGTTCCGTATTCGAGACCAGATCAGGATCGCGAGCTTGACGATCACCATGCCCGCAAGGATGTAGAAAAGCCAAGGGTCCGCTCCTCCTCGAAAGGACTGGATGGCGATCGCCAAGACGAGGAGGGCCACGCCGGCGACGTAGGCGAAGCGGCTCGCCCGGTAAAGGTGGAGTGCCTCGCGTTCGTCACGGGCCTTCTGGCGAAAAAGTATCCCGGCGTAAAGCCCCGCCGCGGCAACTAGAAGGGCGAGGATGATCATCTGCACCTTGTTAGGCATCAGGAGATCCAGCGGATCGAGCTTCAGCGCCAACAAGACGACGAAGGCCAGGGAGACGAGGATTTCAGCGAGGTTCGATAACATAGAAGAGCTCCTCCACGGTGCGGCCGAAAAGCTTCGCGCTCATGAGCGCGAGAAGGACGGAGGGTACGTAGTTGCCCTTCTCCATGGCGATCACCGTCTGACGAGTTACGCCGATCGATCGGGCCACTTCTTCCTGAGTGAGGCTCGCTCCGAGGCGAAAATCGCGCAGATTGTTGCCGACTGTCTTGTATTCCACAAATTGAATGTATGGATAGCTTGACATTGAAGTCAAGTTAATTTGACATATTTTAGGGGACGCTTCTCTTTTTTCCGCCAATGCGAGAGAATGCCTCGGAGGATTCTATGGCTAATGCGAAAGTACGATTCGAGACGACTATGGGCGGGATTACGATCGAGCTTTTCGAGGCGGAATGCCCGATTACCGCGAAAAATTTCCTCGAGTATGTAAGTTCAGGTTTTTATGAGGGGACTATCTTCCATCGGATCATCCCCGGCTTCGTCGTCCAGGGCGGGGGCATGCTTCCGGGGCTGAAGCAGAAGCAAACCCGCGAAAGCATCGTCAACGAGGCGGCGAAGGCGCCCGCCAATGTCAGGGGCACTCTGGCTATGGCCAGGACATCCGACCCTGACAGCGCGACGAGTCAGTTTTTCATCAACCTATCGGACAACAAGAGTCTCGATCGCACGGGCAGAGGTCCGAGCGGGGCTGGCTACTGCGCTTTCGCGAAAGTGGTAGAGGGCATGGATATCGTGGATAAGATGGCGGCGGTGCCCACCGGCAGGAAAGGACCTCACTCCGATGTCCCGAACGCGGAGATCCTGCTTACCAAGGCCTCGAAGCTCTAGCGAGGGTAGTCAGGCGCGCCGAGCTTTTCGACCCGAGGGCGCACAGCGGCCCGACGCCTGACGATCGTCTCGGGCACTTCGATGCCCGCGAGGCCGAGCATGCGCTTAAATGCGGAGGATTCCTTCTTGAGCTCGCGCGAGCCCCTCGTGATCTTGCACAGGGAGAGACCTAAGTCCTTGGCGATCTCCCGTTGCGGCCTGCCGTTGGCGATCTGCTTGACCAGCGCCCAGCGCTTGGCTATCTCGTCCGCCTCGGAGGACGTGAAAAGACTGTAGAGGAATTCCTCGATGAGGATGGGTTCGGCGCTCGCAAGAGCGCGAGCCATCTCGGTGATATTCTCGGAGACGAGTTCGGTGACGTTAGCCATGGGATTAAATATACTTGAATTTTCCCATTCCCGCCAGCATAAGCGCGACTTCGCTTCAATCGCATGAATATACAAACAAGGCATTTTGCCATACTATTCGACTAGTGCGCCTTAACCTGGTTTGCGATTCCGCCCGACGCGCAGTCGTGGGCGAGCTGCTCTCCGCACGGGGCCTTGGTCCGGAAGAGGGCGCCGCCGTCTCGCTCGTGGAGCGAGGGATGGACGCCGACGGGCCACTTTACCTCGTCTACGATCCCGCGCGGCTCGATGCGCTGCTGCCTTTCCTCGACGCCCTCGCGGGACGCGTCACCGACGCGCCGCAAAGCGTCGCCATGCGCTCCGAGGAAAGGATCGATCTCGTCCCGCTGCGCTCGGTGCTCTACTTCGCCGCGGAGGGGCAGTCGGTGCGCTGTTTCGCCGCGGCCTCTTCGGGTGAGGTCAAGGAGAGGCTCTACGAGCTCGAGGCTCGGCTGCCTGCGAGCCGTTTCGCGCGCATCAGCAAGTCGGCGATAGTGAACCTCGGGGCCGTCCGCGAGGTCCATCCATGGTTCGGCCGCAGCCTCCTCTTGCGCTTCGGCGTCGAGGGGCGGCAAGTCGAGGTATCCAGGAGCTATGTGGGCTCGCTGAAAGATAGGCTGGGCATATGAGGCGCGCGATCGGCATCGGCCTAGACTACCTAAAGAACGCCCTCAAATCGGCGCTCATAGGCGCCCTCGTCGCCGTCGCTCTCGCCCTGATTCGAGGCGAGGCGGCGGTCCGGCTCGCCGACGCGGGCACTTATGCCTTGATCGGAGCGATCTGCGGGACCTGCTCCAAGGGCGTCATGGTGGGGCCCGTATTCAGGGAGAAGCGATACCTGGCCTATCTTCTAAACGCCCTCGTCGTCGCGGTCGTGATCATCGCCTCAGTCCAAGTATTCCTCGAGGGGTTCGAGGGCATGGAGACCTGGGCGATCGTCCTCGTCTTCGCCCTCCCCGAGGCGGCGAGCATTTTTCTCGTTCGCATGGAGTTGGACGAGGCGCGCAAGTTCGAGCGCGCGTTCAAGAAACGGCGCGAAGCCCTCGACATCGAAGAAGGCAAGTAGCCGCTTCGTCCATCTCATCGTCGAAATTGGCCATTTCATATTGAATAACAGTCTCATCGCGCGGCTTCAAGGGACGTGAGGAATATGGCGGCGTATCGTCTTGCCAATATGCGCCGCTCCACCTCCGCTTTAGCCCTGCTCATTCTCTGCTCGAGTCTTCCCGCCTTTTGCGTCGAGCTCGTTTGGGTGCGCATCCTTTCGGGCGATTGCGACGCCGTCGTATGGAGACCCGGCGTGGCCTGGCCGTCTAGGCCCGACAGCTTTCCCTTCGAGCCTTCGGCGGTCCTGTCCTTCGCTACCGTGGCTCCGGGCGATAGTCTGCCTGAGGCCCGGCTCGAAGCCAAGGCCCGCTTGTGGGAACGCTCGCTCGCCGAGTCGGGCCGCTTTTCCCGCGCGACGGTACTCGTGACCGAGGCCGCCGATGATCCCGATAGCCGCGGGCTGATCGTCGAGGCCGAAGCCGGAGCCGTGCCGGTTTTCGACGGCGGCGCCGCCTACGCTTCGATGGCCCTGCCCTTGGCCGGCGGCCGACGCGCGACGGTCGCGATGGAAGGCGGCGCGAATAGAGCCTCCCTCGCCTATCGCGACGAGGTCTTTCGCGACAGGCCAGTGGTTCTCGAAGGGAGAATAATCTACGAAAACGACCTCATCGAGACCGGGACCTTCGTGAACAACCGCCTATCCGCGGGCCTTGGCTTCGGTCCGCGCTTGGGTCCCCTCGGCGACGTCCTATTCCGCGTAAGGGGAAAACTGCCGCTGGATAATGGCGCTGGAGTCCTCCTCGCCCTCGATGCCGAGCTCGAGCTCACGGGCCTCTCCTTTTTTGGTATCGAGGGTCTCGATGGCTCTCTCGAATCCCTGGGGAGCGTGTATCCCGGCAGTACCGCTCTTCGGCTCGAGGCCGAGTCGGGCTTGCGGCTAAAACTCGGCGCGTGGGCCTTCGCATGCGATGCGGGGCTCGGCCTTTCTTCCGGCGCGCTCGACTCCGGCGAGCTTTTCCGGCTCGACGCTGGCAATTTGATGCTTCGCGGTCCGGAGGGATGGGATCGGAGGACGACGGGAATCCGATTCGCTCGACTCGACGTCCGCGTCGCGGTTCTCGACTGCCGCCTCGCGTCCTGGCTGTCGGCGACGCTCGGGCCTTTCGCCTTCGCGGAGGCCGCGAAGGCGGACGACTACCAGGGGCAGCTCGAGGGCATCGGAGGCGGACTCACGATGAGCTTCGGGTCTCCCGTCGGAGTCACCGTCGACCTCGGCTACTCTCTAGACGCCTCGGGCGAGGGCGCTCTTGTCTTCTCGGCCTCGTCTAAAAAATCACTTTGAACCAGGAGACACGCGATGCGAATGACAAGACTGACTGATATCTTCTCCATGGCCGCCGCGATGCTGATCTTCGCAGTCGCGGGGGCGGCCGCTCAAGGCGGCGATCGGCTCCAAAAAGGCATTGAGGCGCACAACGCGGCTCTGGCGGGCGACGAAGGCCGCATCGCCGTGGCGCTAGCGCTCCTGGGTCCCGAAGGCTGGGACAGGCCGCCACTCGCTCTGGCCTATCACGGCAGCGTCATCACGCTTCAGGCATCCCAAGCCAAGCGAGAGGGAAAATTGATGAAGGCCCTCGGCCTCATTGACGCCGGCACGAAGGAGATTGATCGAGCCCTCGATTCGGACCGGGCTAATCTCGAGCTGCGAACCTTGCGGATGGAAAACTCCCTCGTCCTATACGAGGCATCGCCCATCGACAGGAGGAAGCTGGCCGTCGAGGACCTTGCCTGCCTACGGACGCGTTGGGCGGAATTGAAACCCGAGGCACGCTCAGCCGTCGAGCTCGATTCGGGTAGGTTGTCTTTGGCTGACAAGCGCCTGGATGAAGCCTTCGCGTTCTGGCGCAAGGCGGTCCGCGAGGCACCCGGTTCCGACGCCGCCGCGAGGGCTCGCAAGCTTCTCGCGCGCTACGGGGACTGAGAATGGATGCCTTGCTGCTCGGCCTGTCGAGCGGGGCAATTTGCCTCGCCTCTTGCGCGCCTTTCTTGATTCCCGTCCTTGCCGTCGAGGGCGGCTCCCGCAGGCAGAGACGATTCGCCCTGCTCGGTATCTTCCTCATCGGCAGACTCCTAGCCTACGCCGCCGTAGGCGCGCTGGCAGGATACCTGGGCGCCCTGGCGGCCGGTTTCCTCGACCCTACGCTCGACCGCGCCCTCTTGCGCGCCGGCTGGGCGATCGGCGGCATCGTGCTTCTTCTCGGCGGGCTTTCGGGCGTGAAGGGTCCGGCCTTCTGCTCCCGCGTCGCGGCCGGCGAGCGGCCGACTCTCTCGGCCTTCGTTCTGGGCGTCGCCGCCGGACTCAACCTCTGCCCGCCCTTCGTCGCGGCGGCGGGGCGAGCGGCCGCACTCGGCATGGGCGGCGGTGCGCTCTACTTCGCTCTTTTCTTCCTCGGTACGAGCATATGGACCCTGCCCTTCGGACTCGTTCCGCGATTGAAAAAACGGGCCGCCGAGGCAAAAGCAGTCGCCCGCATCGCGATGCTGCTGCTCGGCGCCTATTTTTTCCTGATACTCGGGGTCCTAGGATGGAACTGACTAATACCGAAAAACGCGTTGCGCCAGTCGCGCGGCCTTCATGGCCGGCGCCCTTCGTCGCGACACTGGCCTTTGCCTACGAGGCCTGGTTTTTCTGCATGGCGGGGCGCTCTGGTGCCGCCTCTATCGGCGGCATGATCTGGGCAGCTTTCTGCGCGACGCTATTCGCCCTCATCGCCTTGCGCGGAAGGCCAGATCCAGCGCGGCGGATCTTCTTCTCCGTTTCGGCCCTGGCATTTATCCCGGCATTCGTGGCCCAGCTCGTTGAGGCGCGGGGCAGGATGGCGCTTACGGGCGCCGAGATCGCCGCCTCTCAATTGCCCTTCTGCCATATCGCTCTTACGACTTCGCTTTTGCCAGCGGCATTTTTCCGGACCCTGGACTTCCCTTCGCAGCTCATCGGTACTCGGGCCTCTTTTTATCCCATGCTGACCTACTGGCTCCTGAGCCTAGTCACCGTGGGACGAGGCTGGTGCTCGTGGGTATGCTTTTACGGCGGCATCGAGGACGGTCTCTCGGCCCTGCCGCGCCGCGCTCGCCTGGACCTCGGGAATAGAGGGCCCGGCTTTAGGCGGATAAACGCCGCCGTCCTGGCCTTCGTCGCCTTGGCCGGCTTAGGCACCTTAGTGCCCGTCTACTGCGATTGGCTCTGCCCCTTCAAGCTCGTGACGGAGTACGCCGAGCCGGCTACGCTTCGATCCTACCTCGCGCTCATTATTTTCATCGGGCTATTCCTCGGCCTCGTCGTCGTCCTGCCCCTGCTGTCCAAACGGCGTACGCAATGCTCGATCCTATGTCCCTTTGGAGCCCTACAGTCCCTGCTCGATCGCCTGTCGCCCTTCCGCGTCGCGGTCGATGCCTCGGCCTGCGTCTCGTGCGGCGCCTGCGATAAGGCCTGTCCCATGATAGCGCTCAATGCCGAGACGCGAGCCGCGGGCGGGGCGGCCTCCTCCTGCGTCAAATGCGGCAGCTGCTTTTCGGCCTGTCCGAAGGGAGCGATCGGCTATGCGACGCGTTGGACGAAGGTAGGGCGCTTTTCCGCGACGCTCTTGGCTCGGAGGCTCCGCGAAAAGGGCGGCCTTCCCCGGCGCTTAGCGTCCGCGCTCATCGAGGCGGCGGCCGCGCTTCTATCGCCTGCGCTGCTCTTTCCCTTCACCGCCATGACCTTCGGCATGATCATCTCGACCGGCTTCTCTTCCGAGACGATCGCGAGGCTCGTCAAGCTAATCCTGACGGGGAGCTTCGCGCTCGGCGGGGGGCGATGATGCATAAGCCGATTATTCTCGCTGTTGGCGATATCATCGCCAAGGCGCTTCTGTTGGCCGCCGCCCTCGGCGTACCGATCTTCTTCGCGAACTCTTCCTATATCGCGAACGGCATCGGCCGCTTGCTTCGCCTCGAGGTGGAGCCCTCGCTCTCCGGCGGAATAACGTTGGCGGAGTTCGCCGATCCCCTCGGCGACGACGACGGCTCGGGCAAGCTGGAGTATCCTCTCGGCGGCGGGATCTCGCGGGGCGAGCTGGACATAGTCCGCTACGCCGTGCGCGCGCCCGTCTCACGGCCGGTCTGGGGCGAGACGGGCGCCTATTGGCAGCTCGAGCTATCTTTCGCCAAGGCCGTTTCGACCGGACTGGCAGGCGGCGGCTTTCGCGCGCCGGCGATCCATATTTACATCGGCATCGACGGGACTAGCTCCGGCTCGATTGAGAGCGCCTTCGGCGAAGGCGAGCTCGTCCGTTTCGATCCGAAGCATCCCTGGAACTACGTCGTAAGCGCCGACGGCTGGTCGCCGAAGGCGGCGATACGCTCGGCGGACGCTTCCTATCGCGCTCCGGTCGAGAGCGACTGGGATATCGCCAGGCGCCGTGTGACGCTCAGGATAGGCCTGGCGAAGGCGCCGCGCCTCCTCGCCTCGCTGCTCGCAGGGAGGCGAACCTGGCATTACGTCATGGTCGGCGCCTACGACGGCGCGCGCGCAGGCCGCTTCGCGGCCGTGCGGGAATTCGCCGGGCCTCACGAGGGCGGAGGCGCAGCCGACGAGCTCTGTCCCCGCGTCTTCGATCTCATCGCTCCGGCCGGAGCGCGGCAGGAGTCGGAGCTCGCCTCGGAGGACTCAGGCCGGGGCGAGCTCGCCCTCGTCTTGCCGGTGGAGGCAGAAGGCGCTGCGGGACTAAAAGCGAAACCGAGCGCGGTCCCGCGAGCGCGTGAATCTTTGGTCGCCGAGGCCGCTCGCGAAGAGGCGCGGGCAAAAGTCCAGGCGAAGGACGCGCGCGAGCGCGAAGCGAGGGCCTCGTCCTCGGCGTCGGACAAGGATAAGATAGGCACATTCTTCGAGCTCGGCCTCGACGATAGAGCCCTCGCCGCGGCGAACGCTGCGCTCGCTCGGAACGCGAGGAACTTTGTCGCGTTGGCCTATCGCGGGGCTATAGTCGCGCGCTCCGCGATGGAAGCGAAGACCCTGGGAGAGAAGATGCGTCTCGTGGCTCGGGGCTATGACGATTTGGACGCCGCGGTCGCCGTGGCGAAGGCCGAAGGCGCGATAGCCGCGCTCGACAAGATCGCCGTCTTTCTGTGCCGGGCGAGCGTGTCGAGCGCGGTGCCCAACGATGTGTTCGAGCGCGCCGCGCAGGGGGCCTCCGATTTCGCGGCGGCCGGCGCCCTGGCCGCGAGCGAGGGCGACAAGGCGCTCGAGGCTCGCTGCCTCGAGGGCGCCGCTCTAGCCTTCGAGAAGGCGGGCCTCGGCGAGGAGGCTCAAGCGAGGTGGGCCACCTTGGCCGCCAAGGAAGGCCTGCCCGCCGCCACTAGGCTGGAGCTCATGGACAAGGGCTTTACTCCTTGAAGCGGCGAGAGGCAATGAGGGAGCGGCCCTCGAAGTCCCCCGCCGCGGCGAAGAGGTCGCGCAAGCAGGCGGGTATCGCCTTCTCCGTTTCCGAGGATGAGACTATGTATCCGTCGCCAGCCGCTTTGCTCCCTAGGTGGAATACGAAGTTCACATCTTCGGACACGATCTTTCCCGTCGCGCCGGGCCTCTGCCACATGGTGCGGCCCGCGTGGAAGGCGAGGCGGAAGGTCAGGGGTACCTCGAGCTTGAAGATCTCGTAGCCGACGAGGGCGCGGTCGAGGAGGAGGCGGAAAGCGGCGAGCACGGGATTCATGCCCTCGTCTTCCGGGGGGAAGAGCATGAGGCAGCCGGCGGTTTCCCTGATCCAGACGATGCCGCCGCATTCCTTCGACCATGACTCGAGGAAGGCGGCGAAATCCTCGCGCAGCTTGTCCAGGCGCTTCTCGCCGATGCGCTCGAGCAGGCCTTTTTGGTTGCCGATCGCGGCGTACAGGAATCTCACCGATACCGATGCGCCCTCTTCGAGAGAGGCCCACCCCGGGAAGGCTTCCTCGTCCGGATCGGCCGCTCTTTCCTCGGCCAGGCCCGCGTATGCTAGCGCCTCGCCGAGGCGCTCACTCCCCACGCCCGCCTTGCACAGGGCCGGGCCAATGTAGTCGGAAGCCCCGGCAAAGAACCAGGCGGCGGGATCGGCGCTCTCGCCTTCGCGATCGAGTACGCCCCATCCGCAAGCCTCGATGCCGTCCAACTTGGCCGCTAGCTCGATGACGCGATCGAGACCGAGGCCGGCCTCGAAGTAGACGAAGGAATCCGGCGCCTTCTTCTTGCAGGACCTCGAGAAGGCCGGGTCGGCCAGGATCTCGACCTCGAATCCTCGCGAAAAAGAGCGCGCGGCGAAGGCGACGAGCTTTTTGTCCTCGGGGGCGGCCGCGCAGATTATCAGCTTCATGCGCTTCCCATCCCAATGCAATAGACGAGGGCTCGCGAGCCCGATTCAGGCGAGCGCTCGAATCGATCGAGGATGACGCGATCGAGGGTTCCCGCCACGGCCGGACTGATGGAAAGGCAATCCGGCGGCGTCCACCTAGCCTCGGACTCGATCACTTCGCGGCAAGTCTCCTGCCGGACTATTTCGCCGATATCGGGATGGTAGCGCAAAGGGCCGGTATGGACGGCCGCGCGTACCCGGACGCTCTCGCCGATTCGGTTGTATGCGCGATTGTAGATGAAGAGCTCGTGGATGAGGGCCATGCCCGCGAGGACGGAGGAGGTCGTGGAGTGGCCGAATAGGAATGCGGCGAGGGCTCCGTCCCCATCCCAGCTCCACATCCGGCCCGAGCGGCGCTCGACCGCCCGCGATAGGATGGAGCGCATATCCTCGTAGGCGCCGCGCGCGGCGGACTCGCCGTGCACCTTGACGATGCGGGAGTTCTTGACGACGTCGATGCGGAGCAGCGAAAAGCGTAGCTCCTCGCCTTGATAGAGCCTGCCCCAGTTGGGCGTCCGCCTGATCCTGGAATCCTCCATGAAGCGCGCGGTGTCGGCGTCCCAGATATAGCCTTCTCCCCCGATAATTTTGAATAGCTCTCGGAGGCCGGATATCCTGTACGAACGGCCCATGAAGCCCTCGCGGTCCAGAAGGGCGAGTCGCTCGACGAAGTGGAGGAAGAGGTCGTCATCGACGACGTCGTCGACGATACGCGACGCGGCCGTTTGGTTTTGCATGGGGATGTTGGGAGGAAAGCCCGAGCGCTTGCGCAGGTCGTAATCGGGAATAACGTCCTGGGCTATGCGCTCGAGCATGTCCGCGTTGAGCGACTCGTAGAGACATTTTTTGAGCATTTGGGATAGGGCGGTCCGGACCTTCATGCTTGGCCGTCCCGTTCCGAGTATCTTTTTTTCACGCGAACTAATGTAAAGTATCGCCGACCCTGAGTAAAGACGGGCCGCCGCCCGTTCGGGCGACGGCCCTTGGTCACCTTTCTTTCGCGAAAGCTCCCATCGCTAGGCTCAGGTAATCCGCCAGGCCGGGCGCTATGTCCTCGTAATGCTTCCTGAACCTATCGTCTTCGACATACATGCTACCAAGGCCGGCGAACATCTCGGGCGTCGGCTCGTAGAAGGAGCGAAGGTGCTCGTATTTCCTGGCCATCAGAGCCTGGGCCGAGGCCGATGCCGGCTTCTCTCCCCGCGACATGGCCTGGGCGGCCGCCTCGTCGATCGCTTGGCCCTCGGCCTTGACGCGAGCCCAGTCGGCTTTAGTCATCTTCGCCAAGCTCTTCTGGCTCTGGGCGTATGCTTCCGTCCCGCCCCAGCGCTCTTTCGCTTCGCTCTTTATCCTCTCGACCTTGTCCTTCGCGAATCCTTCGTACAGTTCTTCGTCGCTTAGCATGATCTCTCCTTTTAGCCGACCGATCGTGCGGTCGACGGTTTTGATGAGCGCGGCGATACGCGCAGCCCTCGCCGCCAAGAGCCGCCCTTGAGTCTCCAGGGCTGCTATAGGGTCGTAGCCCGGTTCGTCGAGGATGCGGCCGATCTCCTCCAGGCGCATGTCTAGCTCGCGATAAAAAAGCACCTGCTGAAGGCGCAGGAGCTCCCCCTCCCCGTAAAGCCGATAGCCGGAAGCGCTTCGAGCGGCGGGCCTCACGAGGCCGACGGCGTCGTAGTGGTGCAGCGTCCGGACGCTCACTCCCGCCATCAGCGCAAGCTTGTTAATCGTATAAGCCACGATCACCTTCCTCGGTATGAAAGGTAAAGTATGACGCAACGTCAGGGTCAAGCGGAAATAGAATAATTTTGGTTAACTTGCATGGTACAATCGACCTTCAAGAGGGGGCGCATCATGGCGATCAAGGGCGAGTGGATCCGCTACGGCAAGGGTTCAGGCTATTTCGCGAGACCCGAGAAGGCGACGGGTTCCCTCCCTGGCGTCTTGGTGATCCAGGAGATCGGCGGGGTCAACGCCAATATCCAGGACGTGACGCGGCGCATCGCCGCGGCCGGATACGCGGCCCTGGCTCCAGACCTCTTTGCGGTAGACGGCGTAAAGCCGCCGGCCCTGAGCCCGGAGCGCGTCTCCGAGGCCTTCGGATTTTCGGCGACCCTCCCTCCCGGCACCATGTTCGATCCGGCTACGCGGGAGGCGGCCCTGGCCAAGCTCCCCGAGCCCGACGGGAAGAGGATAAGCGAAACCTTCGGTCAAGTCTTTTCCTTCGCGGCGCCGGGCCGGCTCGATGCGCTTATGCCACTCGTACTGCTGGCCTTCCGTCACCTTCGCGAAGAGAGGCCGGAGACCAAGGGGCAGAAGATCGGCTGCGTCGGGTTCTGCATGGGCGGCGGGCTGTCGGCCTTGCTGGCCTGCGAGGAGGAGGAACTTTCCGGAGCGGCGGTCTTCTACGGCAACGCCCCGGCGCCCGAGAAGATCGCCAAGATCAAATGCCCCGTCATCGCCTTCTACGGCGCCAAGGACCAGCGCCTCATGGCGGGCCTGCCCGCCTTCGAGGAGGCCATGCGAGCGGCGGGCAAGTCCTTCGAGCGCCATATCTACGACGACGCGGGCCACGCCTTCTTAAACGACGACGGGCCAGGCTACAACGTGGCCGCGGTCAGGGATTCCTACGCGCGGCTCTTGGTCTTCTTCCAAAAGACGCTCGCATTATAATGCTCTCGTTTATCGCTTATCGCGTTTTTTCTTGACGTCTTCGGATTTTCTCGCGATTCGATTCCAGACCGCCGAGAGACCCATCGCCTTGAGCGCCAGGCTGAGCGTCGCGCGGCCCTCCTCGCGCATCTTCATGGTGCCATCGTAGACGACTTCGTCTGCGAGGCCCGACTGGGACTCGTACCTGGCGCGCCGCTCGCGGATGGGGTCGAGGAAGGCGTTGAGCGAAACGATGAGCTTCTCTTTAACCTCGACGTCGCCGACCTTGCCCGCCCGGTAGCGTGCCTTAAGATCCTCGACCTCGGCCTTATTCAGATTGAAAGCGTCGTGGTAGTCGAAGACGGGGTTACCCTCCACGGTGCCCGGCACGTCGGCGGAGACGCGTTTGGGATCGGTGTACATCCCCATGACTTTTTTAGCGACTGTCTTAGCGTCGTCGGAGAGGTAGATGGCGTTTCCGAGGGACTTGGACATCTTGGCGGCGCCGTCGGTGCCGACGAGAGAGCCGACTTCGCTCACCAGGACCTCGGGGACGGGGAAGGTCTCGCCGTAAAGGAAGTTAAAGCGGCGCGCGATCTCGCGGGTCACTTCGACGTGGGCGACATTGTCCTTGCCCACGGGGACGAGGTGGGCGCGGGGCATGAGTATGTCGGCCGCCTGGAGGACGGGGTAGCCGAGGAGGCCGAAGGGCATCTCCTCGATGCCTGCTCCTTGGGCCATTTCCTTGAGGCTGGGCACGCGCGAGAGGCGGGGCACGGTGATGAGGTTGTCGAAGAGAATCGCGAGCTCGCAGACTTCCGGCACCGCCGACTGGAGGTATATGACGCTCTTCGCTGGGTCTATTCCGCAGGAGAGATAGTCGAGGGCCGCCGAGCGCACGTTGTCCGCGAGGCCTTCGATGCTTTCCTTCTCGGGTTTGGTGGTGAGAGTGTGGAGGTCGGCGATGATGAAGAAGCACTCGTACTCGTCCTGCAATCGGACGCGGTTCTTGAGCGAGCCGACGTAGTGGCCGAGATGAAGCTTGCCGGTGGGGCGATCGCCCGTGAGAATTCGTTTGCGTTCCATTGTGGCAGGAGTCTACCTAGAACGGCGATGGCGGGACAAGCGGGTCTCTGCGCGCCTATCGGCGCATATCGAGTATCCCGTCCGCCGCCCTGAGCCCCGAGGCCCAGGCCGCCGTGATGCCGCGGCTGGTGCCGGCGCCGTCTCCGACGAAGTAGAGACCGCCTTTTGCGCGAAAAGAGTCGTTCTCGAAGACGGGGCGATTCGCGTAGAGCTTGATTTCGGGGTAGTACATGATCGTGCTGGGGTGCAAGAGCCCGGGCACGATGGTGTCCAGGAGCTTCATCGCATTCCAAAGGGCGCGCATGACTTTTGCCGGGGCGCAGAGGCTTATGTCGCCGGGCGTGGCCGAGCTCAGGGTAGGCTCGAAGTCGTAGAGGTCACCCGAGAACTGGTCCCTGAAAGATCGCTTGCCGAGGCGGAAGTCGCCGACGCGCTGCATGATGGGACGGCCGCCTCCTAAGAGGGCCGCCTGTATGCCGAGCATTCGGGCGTAGTCCTGGCCCGAGGCGAGGGGCTCGGTGAGGGTGACGGTTTTTAGGATGGCGAAGTTGACGAGGCCGTTGGCGGGACGCGAATCGGACCACGAATGGCCATTGACGCTGTACCAGGCGCTTCCGTCTTTCTCCTCGTATTTTTCCTGGACGACGTGGGCGGCGCCCGAGTTCGTGCAGAAGGTGCGGGTCTTTTTGGGGAAGAGGAATTTGGGATCGTAGTAGTCGGTGACGATCGGGTAATGCTCGTGTCTCGTCTCGATGCGGATGCCGACATCGACGGCGTTGTCCGTGAAGCTTACCCCCGAGGCGTTCATAAGCTCCCGGAGAAAGGAGAAGCCGCCGCGGCCAGGTCCGACGACCAGGTCGCGATAGGCGATCTCGCGGCGGTCGGTGCGCAGCTTTCGGGCCTCGGCGTCGAGAGAGACAGCCCTCTCGCCCAATGAGAGTTCCGCGCCGAGGCCTTCGAGCCTCGCCATGAGGCGCTTTATAAGCTCAAGGCCTCCGTCGGTGCCAAGGTGGGACTGGCGGATCTCGAGGAGGCTCACGCCGATTTTCTCGGCGCGCTTCGCATAGACGGAAACGTTGCGCTTCTCCAGAATGTGCGGCTCGAGGAAGGCCTCGACGCGCTCAAGGTAGGCCTCGGCCTGCATCTTGGACCAGCAGCAGTCGGGAAAGCCGATAGGCCAGCTGAAGTTCATCTTGCAATCGTTGCGCAGGCCGCCCGAGGAGTACTCGTTCTTGTCCAGGACGAGGACGGAGAGCTCGGGCCTTCGGGCCAGCAGCTCGAAGGCCGCGCCGAGGCCCGCGGGGCCGGTCCCGATGATGACGACGTCGTAGTTATCCATGTCGGTTTCGAAGCATATCCCGCGGGGTCTTCCCTGTCACCCCGGCCGCGGATAGTATTCGGCGATATGGCCGCAATACTTCTCGCCCTTCTCTCGATCCTCGTCTGGAGCTCTCTCGCCCTGCTAAACTCGCGCGTGAACGCTTTGCCACCCTTCCTCTCGGTCGGCGTCGCGCTCTGCGTCGGCGGGCTGGTCGGCCTTTTTAAGGCTAGGGAATGGCGCGTGAGCTTCCGTACCTTCGCGGTCGGCGTGGGGGGCATCTTCGGCTACCACGCCCTGCTCTTCGCAGCCTTCCGCATAGCGCCCACCGTCGAAGTCAATCTCATCAACTATCTCTGGCCTCTCCTGATCGTCTTGCTATCGCCTGTCTTGCTGAAGGGTTTCCGCCTCGGGCCGCGGCACGTTGTGGGGGCTGTCCTTGGGCTCGCAGGGGCGGCCCTTATCATGAGCGGCGGCAAGCTCGGCCTCGACGCGGCCTACCTGCCGGGCTATTTCCTCGCCGCCGCCGCGGCCCTCGCCTGGGCCTGCTACTCGCTGCTCACGAAGCGGTTGCCGCCCTTTCCGACGGGAGCGGTGGGCGGATTTTGCCTCGCCTCGGGCCTGCTTTCGCTTGCCGTCTATTTTCTCGGTCGCATAACCTTTCACGCTCCCGCCGCGCCCAGCATCGGCGGCCTCGATTGGCTTTTCCTCGTTCTTTTGGGACTCGGGCCCATGGGCGGAGCCTTCTACGCCTGGGACGCCTCCCTTAAGCGGGGCGATCCCCGCGTCATCGGCGCGCTTTCCTATCTCACGCCCCTGCTGTCTACGCTTAACCTCGTGGCCTTCGGCGGCAAGAGGCTGTCGCCCCTCGCGGGGCTGGCTATGTCGCTCATCGTGGTCGGGGCGATCGTGGGATCTTTCGACGTGCTAAAGGCGGCTTTCGCGGGCGCGAGGCGCCGGATGCGAGGCTAAAATTAGTTCATTTCCGCTTCGCGGCGGGAGCGGTGGTCGTGTACTTCTTGTAGGGGATCCAGACGTATTTGGCGTCGGTTATCCGCCAACCGGCTCTCGAAGGGTCGCTTCCCTTGGCTAGGGCATATGAGAGATCGAATACGGCCTTGCCCTGGCTCTCCGCGTCGCTGAGGGCTGTGCCGAGGAGGCTGCCCGCCGAGAGCGCTTCCGCGATAGGGGAGGGCAAGTCTCCTTCGCCTACGCAGACGATGGGGATGTACTTCTTGCCCTTGAAGTAGCCGATGGCCTTGTAGGCGTCTATAGCGCCGAGGGCCGAGGCGTTGTCGCCGCAGACGATCGCCTCGATTTTGTCGCCGAATTTGGCTATGAGTGCGGCGGCGTTTTCCCTGGCCGTTTTCCCATCCGCCGCAGTCCAGTCCGCGGCGAGCCTCTCGGTCCTGATGCCGGCGGCGGTTAGCGCCTTCGCGCAGCTTTCGGCGAGGAGAGCGGAATCGATTCCTCCCGCTTTCCCGGCCATCGCGACGTATTGCGCGATTCCGTCCTTGTTCCTGTCGGCAGAGGCTTCGGCTTTCCAGTAGACCGAAAGAATCTCTCCCATAGCCGCGCCGGCATCGGCTCCCCGCGTTCCGACGAAGAACAGCTTGTCCCAGGACCGCATCGCCTCGTCGGAGGGCATCCGATCGAAGAACACGATGGGTATCCTTAGGGCTTTGGCCTTGCCGATGATGGGGCCTAGGGCGCTGGTATCGACTGGGTCTATCGCGAGGGAGCCGAGCTTCCTTCCAAAGAAGGAATCGACTTGCATATTCTGGGCGGATTGCTGGTTTTGGCCGTTAATGATCGCGAGATCGGCCTTGTCCAGGGCTGCGGTCTCTATGGAGCGGCGTATCGCCACCGAAACGGCGTCGTCGAAGGAATGCATCGCGAGGCCCAGCTTGGGCCTCTCTTTTCCGGCTGGCGAACAGGATGCAAAGATCAGCGCCGCGACGGCGAGGGCGAAAGGCAGCCTTTTCATTGAACGATCCTCATGCGGAGATCATACGCAAGGAACGGCGCACCCATGCATTCTACCTGGATTAGGGAGGAACTGTCCAGTTCGGCCATCGAAGCCCCCGCAGCCCAATAGGGGCCCTCGATGCCAAATCGAGGACTTACCCTTGAACGCCGGAGATTCATCCTCGATACTTTCTCCTATGGGCAGGGGCAAGAAGATAGTCGACATAAATCTAGTCGTCGAAGAAGCCGTCGCCCTCATCGAGGAAGGCGGCGTCGAGGAATTCTCGACGCGCCGCCTGGCTTCTCGACTCGGCATTTCGGCGATGACCTTGTACAACTATTACGAGAACCGCGGGGCCATACTCAAAGAGGCCCAAAATAAGGGTCTCGGCCTGCTCTGGGAAGGACTTACAGCCGAAGTCGAGGCCTGGCGCTCGGGTGGCGGCAACCCGCTCGGCGGCTATCGAATTCTCGCGGACCACATCCTCGCCTTTGCGATGGCACGCCCCCGCCTCTGTCGATTCATCCTCACGGAGGGCTCGGGGGGCGATTGGAGCGCCCTCGGCGGCCAGATAGAGGCGATCTGCGGCGTCGAGGCTTCGGGCCTCTCCGGCCGGCCCGAGCATATTCGCCGCGCTATCTACCTCTATGAGCTCCTCATCTTCGCGCTGGCGATCAAGGTGATTGGCGGCGGCGAGACGGCCGACCGTTTCCGCGAGCTTATCGACGCGGGCTACGAGCTCCTCCTCGGCCCCAGCGAGAAGTCCGCCGTTTAATCTTCCACGTAGACGCGTGGCACTCTGCCGCTCACCATGCAGGTAAGTTCGTAGGGAATCGTATCCAGGAGCTCGCAGAGCGCCTCGCCGGGCATAGCCTCGCCCCGCCGCTCGCCGAAGAGCAAAGCCTCGTCGCCTTCCCTCGCGTCCGCCCCGGGGCCGAGATCCACCATTGTCTGATCCATGCATATCCTGCCTACGACGGGGCGATCCGCGCCGCCTATCCGAACCAGCGCTCGGTTGGAAAGTGAGCGGCTGTAACCGTCCCCATACCCCACCGGAATGGTCGCGATGGTGGTATCGACGCTCGTTCGCCAGGTTTGGCCGTAGCTGATACCTTCGCCGGCGCGCGTTTTCTTCACGAAGCATATACTCGAGACGAGACGCATCACGGGCTCGACGCCGATTTTTCTCCAGGGCGAGGGTTCGTAGCCGTAGACTAGTATGCCGGGCCTGACCATCCCAAAGCGCGCTTCCGGCATATTGACTAATGCGGCCGAATTTTCGATATGGGCTAGGGGCGGCTCTATCCCCTTCCTCGCGAGGACACGCAGGGACGAGCGGAAGCGCGCGGCCTGCTCGCGGGCGAAATCGAGGTCGCAGTCTGCGGTGGCGAAGTGGGAGAAGGCGCCAATGATCTCGAGGCCCGGTCCCGCATGGCGGAGGAAACCGGAGAGCTCGTCGGAGAGGCTCTCGAGCTCATCCCAGCGGGCGCCGATGCGCCCCATGCCCGTGTCGATCTTGAGGTGGACGCGAATGCTCATGCCCTCGGCGCACGCCGCCGCGCATGCCGCGCGCGCTTTGGCCGCGGACACTATCGCGAGGTCGATGCCGTAGCGGGCGAAAAGGGGCATACGATCGTCGGGCGGGGAGCCGAAGACGAGGATCGGCGCGACGATTCCCGCTTCGCGGAGTACAAGCGCCTCTTCCAATATCGCGACGCCGAGGTAGTCGGCGCCCTCGGCGAGGAGTTCGGACGCCACCCTGAGCATGCCGTGTCCGTATGCTTCCGCCTTGACCACGGCCATGAGCTTAACGCCTTGGCCGGCTAGCTCGCGCGCCCGGGCGAAGTTGCGCCTGAGCGCGCCGAGGCGGATCTCGGCCCTGGTGGGCCGGCCGGCGGCGGTCGATCCTTCCATCTTTAGCGGGGCTTCCTGAGCAGCTGGGCCGCCCGCTCGGCCGCTTTAACCACGGCGTTTATGAGGGTAAGTCTGAGGCCCCCGGCCTCGAGCTCGAGTATCCCTTCAATCGTCGTACCCGCCGGCGTCGTGACTTGATCCCTGAGCTTCGCGGGGTGTTCGCCCGTTATAAGGACATTGCGCGCCGCCCCGAGGACGGTCTGCGCCGCTAGCTCGATCGCGACGTCGCGGGGCAGGCCGAGCTTGAGGCCTCCGTCGGCGAGGGATTCGATGATGACGTAGACGTAGGCCGGGCCCGAACCCGAGAGGCCCGTCACGGCGTCCATGTATTGTTCCTCGAGGACGAGGGCCCTTCCGACCGAGCGGAAGAGCTCGGTCGCCCAGGAGAGCTGCTCGGGGCTCACGGCGGCGCCCGGCGAGAGGACGGTCATTCCTTCCCCGATCGCCACCGCCATGTTCGGCATCGTGCGGATCACCGGCATGCCGACGGGGGCCGACGATTCCAGGAGCTCGAGGCTGACGCCGGCGGCTACCGATACGAGGAGCTTCGAAGGATCGAGCGCCGGAGATATCTCGGCGATGACATCCGCGACGTCCTTCGGTTTGACCGCGACGATGATGGTATCGGAGAGACGCGCGACCTCGCTGTTGTCGAGTATCGCGCGAAAGCCGGTCCTCGCCTCGAGCGCCGCGATATGCGCCTCGGACCGATCGGAAAGGACGATGTCCCCCTTGGCCACGAGACCGCGTTGCGAGATGCCTACGGCGAGAGCCTCGCCCACCTTGCCAGCGCCTATTATCCCCAGCTTCCTGCCCATGTGGCCTCCCGTCGGATTGTTTTACCTAGACGCGGGCGAGTATAGCGCGGCGGGCGAGGACTCGGCGATAGCCTTTCGATAGCTCGGCTATAGCCCCCGCCCGGCGTCCTTGAATCTCGAGGCGCAAACGGGGCAGAATCCATTATGCGCGACGAACGCCCGGCACTTCTCTCCCCCGACCCTTCCGACCTGCCCCTCCTCTTCGAGGCGGGGCGTCTCCTAGTCAGGCACGCCAGCCTCGAAGAGGCGATGGCCCCCCTGCTTTCCCTCCTCGCGGACAGAGCCGACCTCGGGGGAGGCATCGCGGCGCTCGCTATTTCCGACGACGGCGAAGTGAGGGTGGCAGCGGTGGCCGACCCGGCCGACGCCGCCCTAGCCGGCAAGCGCATAGAGCTCGGCAGCGGCCTCCTCGGAAAGGCGCTCGCATCGGCGTCGCCGTTTTTTGACGCCGAAGGCCTCGCCGTGCCCCTCGTCCTGGGCGGGACGGCGGTCGGCGCCCTTTCCTTCGCGCGCCTGCCCGGCGGCCGAGATCACGCCCTCGCTCTCGCGTCTTCCGTCGCCGCTCTCGTGGCCGAAGCCCTCGGTTTGCGAAGGCGACTCGCCCGCGCCGCCGCCCTCGGAGACTCGGGAAGCGGTCATGTCGTGCCGCAGGCCGCCGAACCCCTCGGTTCCGACGAGGGCTGGGCGCCCGCCGCCATCGTCGGCCGCTCCGCCCCCATGCGCGAGCTCTATTCATTAATGGACCGCGTCGCGGGCACCGAGACGACTGTCCTCGTCTCGGGCGAGAGCGGGACCGGCAAGGAGCTCGTGGCCCGCGCCCTCCACGAGCGATCGGGCCGCGCGAAGGCGGCTTTCATCGCCGTCAACTGCGCCGCCCTTCCCGAATCGGTCATCGAGAGCGAGCTCTTCGGCCACGAGCGCGGTTCCTTCACGGGCGCCCAGGAGCTGAGGCGCGGCCGATTCGAGCTCGCGGATGGCGGGACTCTCTTTCTAGACGAGGTCGGCGAGCTCTCGCCCGCCGTCCAGGCCAAGCTTCTGCGCGTTCTACAGGAAGGCGAGTTCCAGCGGGTGGGCGGATCGGTCACTCTTACGACCGACGTGCGCGTAATCGCCGCGACGAACAGAGACCTCGAGAAGGAGGTGGCCGAGTCGCGCTTCCGCGCCGACCTTTTCTGGCGCCTCAACGTCTTTCCCCTCCGAGCCCCCCCTCTCCGAGAGCGCCGCAGCGACATAGTCCTCCTCGCTGACTATTTCGCCGAAAAGCATGGCCGCCGCTCCGGTAAGCCGATATTGCGCATTTCGAGCCCCGCGATCGACTTGCTTATGACCTATCATTGGCCAGGCAACGTACGCGAGCTGGAGAACTGCGTCGAACGGGCCGTTATTCTCTCGACCGACTCGGTTATCCATGCCTACCACCTGCCGCCTAGCCTGCAATCGGCCGATTCGACGGGTACGGGACCAGCCTCGACTCTAGATGCTTCCCTAGCGAGGCTCGAGCGCGAACTCCTCGTCGAGGCTTTAAAAATTTGCCGCGGCAATGCGGCGGCGGCGGCTCGCCGTCTCGGTGTAACCGAGAGGAGGATGGGGCTCGCGCTTCACCGTTATGGGATCGATTGGCGGCGATTCCGTACATCTCTGTAGGTTTATTTTTTGAACATACCCCGATGTGGGGTTTGTATTATTGTATATGCTTATAAGTCTATAACTGATAGTCAAATAAGAAATTTATGCGCTTGGCATGCTTTTTGCTTATAAATAGATAATAGTTCTGTGAACCATAGGAGTGGGAAATGAGCGATTGTATCGAGTCTAAGACCATCGGCCTCGCCGAAGTGTATGGGGCCAATTGCTTCTCCAATGCCGTTATGCGAGAGCGTCTGCCCAAGAGCATCTTTAACGAGCTGCTCAAAGTGCAGGCGGGTAAGCGCGAACTCACCCTCGACATAGCCGAGGTCGTTGCCAGCGCGATGCGAGATTGGGCTCTGGAGCGGGGAGCCACGCACTATACGCATTGGTTCCATCCTCTTTCGGGCATATCCGCAGAGAAGCACGACTCTTTCATCTCGCCGACGGGGGATGGACGGGTACTCATCGAGTTTTCAGGGAAGGAGCTCGTAAAAGGCGAGCCCGACGCATCGTCCTTTCCTTCGGGAGGCTTGCGCGCTACCTTCGAGGCCCGCGGTTACACCGCCTGGGACGCGACGAGCCCTGCTTTCCTTAAAACGAGCCCCAGCGGCACTACCCTGTGCATACCCACGGCCTTCGTCTCCTATTACGGGCAGGCCCTCGACAAAAAAGTCCCCCTCCTTCGCTCTATAGAGGCCCTCAATAAACAGGCCCTCAGGGTTCTCGGCGCCCTCGGCATTAAGGATGCGGTGCGCGTAACGCCGACTGTCGGCCCGGAGCAGGAATACTTTCTCGTCAACCGCGAGCTGTACAAGAAGCGCCCCGATCTAGTCCTCACCGGGCGTACGGTTTTTGGTTCTATGCCCGCCAAGGGGCAGGAGATGGAGGATCATTACTTCGGCGCCATCCAGGAGAAGGTCGCGGCCTTCATGCGCGAGCTCAACGACGAGCTCTGGGCCATGGGCGTCGCGGCTAAGACTCAGCATAACGAAGTGGCCCCGAATCAGTTCGAGCTCGCCTGTGTTTTCTCGAGCTCTAACGTCGCCGCCGACGCCAACCAGCTCGTGATGGAGACCATGCACTCCGTGGCGGCGCGCCATGGCATGGCCGCCCTCCTCCACGAAAAGCCGTTCAACGGCATCAACGGCTCGGGTAAGCACGTCAACTGGTCCATGGGCACCGACACCGGCCTCAACCTCCTCGAGCCCGGCTCCGATCCCGCCTCCAACGCTCGTTTCCTCGTCTTCATCTGCGCCTGCATCGAGGCTGTGGATCGTTACGCGGCCCAGATGCGCGCATCGGTGGCGACCTCCGGCAACGACCTCCGCCTCGGCGGCAACGAGGCTCCCCCCGCGATCATCTCCGTCTTTCTCGGCGACGAGCTGTCCGCCGTGCTCGATGCGGCAGCGGAGGGCAAGCCCTATGTTTCCAAGGAGGGCGGCAAGATCGAGATCGGCGCGGCCTCTCTTCCCAAGCTCCCGCAGGACCTCACGGACCGCAACCGCACGAGCCCCTTCGCCTTCACTGGCAATAAGTTCGAGTTCCGCATGGTCGGCTCTTCCCAGTCCGTAGCCACGCCCTCGATGGTGCTCAACACGGCAGTCGCCGACGTGCTCGCCCGTTTCGCCGACCGCCTCGAGGCGGCCGCTAAGAAAGGCGCCGACATGGCCGCCGAGATGCGCGCCCTCATCGCCGAGTCCTACAAGGCGCACCGCCGCGCCGTGTTCAACGGCAACAACTACTCCGAGGAATGGGCCCGCGAGGCCGAGCGCCGCGGCCTGCCTCGCTTCAAGACAGCGGTCGAGGTGATCCCCGAGTTCGCTTCGCCGACCGGTCTCGAACTCTTCGCCCGCCAGGGAGTGTTTACCAAGGAAGAGGTGGAGAGCCGCTGCGTGATTTACCTCGAGAAGTACGCGAAGCAGATCAACATAGAGGCCGGCATAATGGTGGAGATGGCCAAGCGCTACATATTCCCGGCGGCCACCGCCTCGGCCGAAGACTTCGCCCGCGCGGCCGGCGCCCTCGCCGCCGTCGGAGCGCTCTCGTCGCCGCAGGAGCTCAGGGCGCGCAAGCTCGCCGAGCTCGCCGCCGCCGTCGCCGACGAGGCGGACAAGCTCGAGAAGGCCCTGGCCGGCGTGCAGGAGATCGAGGAGCCCCTCGCCGAGGCCCGAGCCTATCGCGAGAGCGTCATTCCGAGGATGGCGGCCCTGCGCGAGAAGGGGGACGCGGTCGAGAGGATAGTGGAAGCATCTCGCTGGCCTTTCCCGACCTACGAGGATCTCTTGTTCTCGCTGTAATCGAAGAAGTCTATTTTCGAGGGCCGGCCGCCAATCCTCCTCTGGCGGCCGGCCCTTGTCTTTTGTTTACTGACCCGGCAATTGAGGCTGTCCCATAACTCAGGAAGTTATCGGACAACCTCCAACGCGGCCAATGGATCGTCGCGCCGATGAGGAACTCGAGCTAAATCCATGTTAGCCTCACTCCTTTACCCAATATGCGCTTCCGTCGGGCTCGCGGTCGATGAAGCCGTATTCGACAAGGTAGCGCCTGATGGTCGCGTAGTCGCCGTAGAATTCCAATATAGTCTCGTTTACCTGCTTTTCCGTATAGCGCGGCCCCGACTCGAAGGCCTTCGCGATCCTGTCGAGGACGACGAGCTTGCGTTTTTGCTTTATCGGGAACTCCCTCAGCTTATCGCCGACGAAATACTTCGAGAGAATTTTCTCTCGCTCCGCTTCGGTCACTCTATACCGCTCGTCCACCATGGTAGCGCTCCTCCGTATAGGGATGAATCGCTGATCGCCTTTCTCTTTCGCTTCCAGTATCCCCATCGCCGCGAGGAATACCCGCGCCTGCTTCGCGCGCTCGCGAAGGGCGAAGCGGTGATTGCGCACCGTGGACGCGGCGATGCCGAGCTCGACCGCGATGCCTTTGTCTTCGTCGCCGCGGGCGAAGCGGCGCATAAGCTCGCCCTGTTGTTCGGTAATGCCCGTATGCCTTTTATCAAGGCCGAGGAGATACTCGAGCATCGATCCGTGCGCGCTCGCGAGGTGCTCGCGAAGGTAGCGTTCGGCCTCTAAATAGTCCTCCCCGATGCGATAGATCCGCCCTTCCTCGGCGCGGCTGCCGCAGATAAGGCATACATAGTTGTGGTTCTCGGGGTCCCGGGTATAACCCGACGCGAGTTCTGAGGGCGATGATGAAAAGAATAACTCCGATAATTCGACCATTCTTGCCTCTGTCTATAATAATATAGATAATCGTTATATATGTCTAGAAGTCGCCTTCTGTCTAGTCATATGGTGAGTCCATGCTATAATGTCCGCGATGAAGGCATTAAAACGGATAGCGCCCTTCGTGGTCATAGCCGCGGCGGCTCTTCTCCTTCTTTACTTACCCGATATCGGCCCCGAGCGGTATACGGACCTCGCGAACTTTTTCCGTGTCGAGATGAAGAGACAGGGCTACTCCGGCTTTTCGGTGTCCGCGGTCGCCGATGGCTCCGTACTGTACGTAGACGGCTTCGGCGTAGACGGCTCCGGCGGGAAGATAGGCCCGGATACGCGGTTATACGCTCCGGCCGCCGCTAAATCCATGACGGCCCTTGCGGCTGCCTCCCTTGTTCGCGATAGACGGCTCTCGATCGATCTTCGTGTCCGCGATTACTTGCCTTGGTTCGCCTTCGCGGGCGGCAAGGGCGACCCAACTATCCGCAACCTTATTTCCCATAGCAGCGGCGTCGCCGACTCTGCCTTCGACGACGTGCATCCCGAGTCTCCGGATCTCGAATCGGCCGTGCGTTCCATGGTCGGGACGGTTCCGAAAGACGCGCCCGGCTTGCGCTTCCATTACCTCGACACGGATTATCAGGCCCTCGCCCTCGTGATGCAGACTGCGGCGAATAAGCCCTATGCGACCATACTCGACGATCGCGTCTTCCGGCCCCTCGGCATGAAATCGAGCTCTGGCCAAGGCAAGCCGCCGCTTCCGAGGGGCAGCGCCTCCTTCTTCGCGATTGCCCTTCCCCGCGCCGCTCCCGTTTCGGCCTTCGGCGCTTCCTCCGGCTACATCGTGACAACCGCCTCGGATATGGGGCAGTACATGGCCTTCCTTCTCGGTCCAGAAAAATTCAAGAGGGGTCCCGTGCCGGCCCGCGCGGTCGGTGCGCTTTTCGAACCGCTGATCCCGGGCCTGCCCTATGGCTATGGTCTCTTCTTGGGCCAAGGAGAAGGAGGGCGCTTCGCATATCACGATGGATCGCTCGACGGCTTCTCATCGCGCATCGTCCTCTGGCCCGAGAGGAAAATGGGGATAGCGGTGCTCGCCGCCCAGGGTTCTCTCCTGCAATCCCTATTGTCCCTTCCCGCCCTCACCGAGGGCGCCCGCCGCATCATGCTCGAGGGCAGCGCTCCTCGGCCCTTCCCCCTCGGCAGGCTTTATATACTCCTGGCCGTAGTCGCCGTCATGCATATTCTCGTCCTCGCTATCCAAACCGGCGGCGCCGTGCGCTGGGCCAAGGAAGCGCGGGATAAGGCCGAGGCCAAGGGCTCGAACGGCCCCGTACGCCTCGCCTCCTTCCGTTGTTGGGCTGGAATCGCGATACGAGTGGCGATCTTCGCAGCTTGCCCCGCGGCGATCGGCCTTGTTTTCGCGAGGGTGGTTTCGTGGAAGACCCTCTTCGAACTGGAGCCGGGCCTCGCGGCTTGGTGTCTGTCGGCGCTAATGTTCGCCTTCTTGCGCAATACGGCGAGGCTCGTGTGGATCCGCGGCCCGGCGGGGTTTAGGCGGTCTCTCTAAAGGCTTAGGATCTACCCGTCGATACAATTCGGATATAAATAATTTCTGAAATCCCCAGAATGAGCGTATCAAGCATAGGTCGACCGCTTCACACTTCCGACGGGAGTCGATATATTCTTTGCATGACTCCTGAGATATTCACTACTGACCCCTCCTGGCCCTACTCGAGGGCAAAGACTGCGGTTCTTACCGCCGCATCGGCCGTCATTCGCGAGGATGGCCCCCGCGCGGCCACGCTAAAGAACATCGCGACAAGGGCCGGCATCACCGAGCCCGCGATCTTCCGCCACTTCGAAGGCGTAGACGGCCTTTTCGACGGCCTCTTCAGCGCCTACGATCGAATTTACGAGCGTTCGGCCTCCGTCTTCGCGGCCGAAGGCAAGGGCATGGCCAAGCTTCGCGAGGCGAGCTTCGCCATCGTGGGCGATATCGCCGCCAGCCGCGATTTTGCCTACATCCTCGTAAATGCCCGGCACGTTTTCCGCGGGTACCCAGAGCTCAAGGCTAAAGTCGTCGCGCACGACGTGAGGGATCAGGGCGCGGTCCTAGCCTGCATATCCGAAGGGATGAAGTCGGGAGAGATCCGTTCCGACATAGACCCCGCATCGGCCGCGTCGTCTCTCATCGGCGGCATTCTCGTCGCCGCGGTGATCTGGATCGAAGCGGGCTTCGGCTTCGACCTCCTTGAGGTTTTCGGCGACCGATGGGATGATTTCGAGCGTATGGTCGCAGCCAAGCCCGCGCCTAAGCCGCGCGAGGCCAAGTCAGCCGCCCGCGAACGCGCCGCGTCCTACTTCCCGGTGAGACCGGCATTGGCCGTCAAATCCAGAGGCTCTTCCGCAAAGAAGGGCGCAGGCCCTATAAAGACGGGTGCTCGGCGCAAGGCTGGAGCCGCTAGCTCCAAGGCTTTGCCGAAGGCGGCACGCAAGAAGACTTCCGTCGCCAAAATGGCGATCAAGAAGCCAGTGCCTAAGGGCAAATAAGCTTTTCGAGTTTCTCCGCGAGTTCGTCTACTATATAGAAGCTTGTTTTTATTCGCACGCGGGGAACTAAGTCGCCCAATCGCGGATCGCGGCTAGATGCTCGAGTATCGGCCTGGGCGCCTTCGCGGCCGCGGCCGCCTCGAAGAGCCTCGATGCCAGCAGCTTGCCCGCGCCCTGTACCGCGCGCCTGGGCAGGGGATCGGAATAGTCTATCGCGTCCAGAATGCGCTTTATCTCCCTCTTCGAGAGAGAGCCGAGGATATGGTCGTGGGCTTCGGGCTCCATACCCTGCATGGCTGTCGCTACAAGGGCGCCCTCGGCTCCTCGGAAGACGCTCTTTATCAGGGCCGCATCCACCCCAAGCACCGTTTTTGTAAGGGCCGCGACGAAGGCTGGGTCGGCGGAAAGCTCGTCCTCGGGACCCAACCTGAGCTCTCCCCTTTCCTCGAGGCTGCGCACGACTTCGAGGAAAGCGGACTGCGCCTGCGCTATTTCGTCGCCCGAGAGGCGCGAGCGCAACTGCGCCGCGTCGTCCTCGAGGGCGGCGGCCCCTATCTTGCCGTAAAGCGGCCGCGCTAGATCCATGCTCTCCTGCGGGCATCCCGCAAGGGCCGCCGCCGCCATGTCCCGGCCCGAGGCGCGCAGCGCTCGTTCGAGATTGCGTTTATCCATGGCGAGAATACGGATGACATCAGGCAGTTCTCCCGGCACCACCAGGCTCTCCGGGCGGCTTTTACGCCGCTTTGTTCTGTACATCAGCCAGTCTTCGGCTTTGTCGAAGTAATCGGGGCCTAGGAAGGCGGTCATCCGTCTCATGATAACGCTAAAGTGCTCGTAGGCCGCGAGGCCTCGCATGCCGGAGCGCACGAGCATCCACTCGAGCTCCGCGCCCGGATCGGAGCTAGGGCGCTCTATCGAAGCGGAGAATCCGCGGTCTAGAGCTTCGACCTCGGCGCCCGCGGCGACAAGCTCGAGACCGACCTTGAGCGCTTTACGCCGTTCGGAGGCCGCGGCGCGAGCGATCGCCATGCTTGAGCTCCGGGACTGCTCGGCGATGATACCGACGCGCGCAGCTAGCTCGAAGAGGGCGTCCTTTTTCTGCCGCGACACTTTGCGCGTGTCGAGTCGGTCGCGGGACGCCTCGACGATCGCCTTTATCACTCCGCGTTCCTATCGTCTTGGGCTTTCTCTATCTCCTCGAGGGCGGCGAGGGCCTTATCGGCTCCGAAGTAAGGCAGGAGCTTGCGCGCCATGAGTGCCGGATCGTCGGATTCCGCAAGAGCGAGGAGGCCTTCGATGGTGACGCAGGTCTTGAGGAAGGGCCATCCCGAACGTTCTTCTATAAGGAGGTAGGTCGCGAGGATCTCCTCGAGGGCCTCGCCCGATACTCCCTCCATGACAAGGCGGACGCCGACCGCTAGAAGGGGATCGTCGATCGAGGGCAGCTCCGACTCGAGCGAGAGGAAGCCCTCGGCCCGCGCCTTGCGATCCAGATCCATGAGCCGTTTGATGATTGGACCGAGTCGCTTCTTCTCTTCCTCGCGGCAGTGCAGCCTGCGCGCGAGATCGGCGTTCCATTGGATCATTCCCCCTCCCCTTAGGCGATAATATACGTCGCCGAAGGCCGCTGTTCAAAGAGGGCCGCGCGTTTTTCGCGTCCTTCGCGCCGTCGCAGTGCTTTAGGATTGTATTGCCGGAATCATTGTGTTATATCTTTCTTCATCTCATCGTTGGAGGTGTCTTGATGAAGAAAATATTGATCGTCCTTCTTGCGCTTCTATGTGTGGCTGGGTTGGCTTTCGCGGCCGATAGTCCGGCGCCTGCGTCCGATCAGCCTGCTAAAATCGCGATCAGCTTCAATCCGCTAGGGCTTCTCATTTTTTCCTTCCCGGTCAGCGGCGAATACGCCCTTACCAAGGACATCTCGGTGGTGGCCGATGTCTTCTACAGTCCTAACATCGTCTGGATCACCGACATCTCCGTCCTGGACGTCACCGCCGGCGCGCGATATTACTTCGGCGACAAGATCGGCGGCTCGGTTCCCGATTGGGTTAAAGGGCCAGCTCTCCGCGGCCTCTTCGCGGGGGCTCGCATCGGCTACGTGAACGAGACTTGGGATTACAGCTCTTATCTCTCCGGTTATAAAGGCAGCTACTCCTCCTTCGGCTTCGGCGCCGAGGCCGGCCTCAAATACTTCTTCAAGAAAGCGACCGGCTTCTACGCCGAAGGCAACCTCGGCTTCATGTACTATCTCCCGGCCACCTGGACCTGGACATACAACGGCGTGACCGAATCGGTTGCGACTTACTCCGCCGGCTGGGACTCGACCGGTCTGACCTACGGGGTCAAGATAGGCTACGCATTCTAAGAACGATCGATAGAATGCCGAGAGATCGCGCAAAGCAAGGGTCTCTCGGCATTCGCAAGAGTTCAATCGCGCGTCGCATGACGCGTCATTCCAAAAAAAGAGCGAGCTTCGCAACTATTTTCGATCAAAGCGAAGAAAACTTTTGCCATACTCGCAAGTTACCGATATAATAACGAGAACGATCGGACAACATGATGTCATTGCGAAAGGGAGGACGCCCTACATGGCCGATAGAAGCGCCGCGCGACTCGTCGAGATTCGGCTGGTCGAGCTCAAGCGCGTCGATGATTCCTATTTCCAAGACTACGCCAAAGTGCACGAGCGCCTCGAGCGTCGGCTGGAGAAGGAACCGCGACCACTCTCCGCACAGACGGTGTCCGATGTCGCCGACGAGCTCGTCGCCTGGTTGGCGACCCTAGCCGTAAAAAACGTCCCCCACGATAGGCTTTCCCATCTCCTGCGTGTGGGCTTAGGTCATCTCTGCGCCGAACTCATCATAGTCAATCCGCATCTTCCCCAGGACGAAGTGGCCATCAGGGCATACGCGGAGCTCCAGCGCCGCGGCTGGGACCTTGCCACCTACGATCCCGAAGTCGCCGCCGCCGCGTCCAAGCGCGCGCAGGCCATCGAGGCGGCGCGGCTTAAGTCCCGCTCCCATTCCAAGAAGCCTTCGTCGGCCGTGAAAACGGTCGGCGTTAATAAGAAGGTGATAGGTAACCCGAAGGTCGCCGCAGTCAAGGCCGCAAGCAAGGCCGCGCCGGCGAAGAAGGAGGCTCTCATGGCGTTAGAGAAGAAGTCTTCGCCGGCAAAACCGGCGAAGAAAGCCGCGGCTAAGAAGCCCGCTGCTAAGAAGGCTGTGGCTAAGAAGCCGGCCGCGAAGAAGGCTGTGGCTAAGAAGCCGGCCGCGAAGAAGGCTGTGGCCAAGAAACCGGCCGCCAAGAAGGCTGTGGCCAAGAAGCCGGCCGCCAAGAAGGCTGTGGCCAAAAAGCCGGCCGCCAAGAAGGCTGTGGCCAAGAAGCCGGCCGCGAAGAAGGCCGTGGCCAAGAAGCCAGCCGCTAAGAAGGCCGTGGCCAAGAAGCCAGCCGTTAAGAAAGCCGTAGCCAAGAAGCCGGCCGCTAAGAAAGCGGCGGTCAAGCCTGCGGTAGTGCCCAAACCCCCGATAGTTTCTCCGGCCGAGGAGAAGAAGTCCGATTTCTACTGAGTCGGCTCCCGTGATCACGGATCCGAAGGCCCCGGCGCACTATGCGTGCCGGGGCCGCTTTTATTAGGATCCTTAAGAATGGATAGATGAGCCAATTTCAAAAGTCGGTTACTTTAGAAATTGGCTTTGCAGTTTCTCGCGCTTCTTGCTTTCTATTGGGAGCGCTACGAAATCTGCGCAAGGCTTAGGGAGCTTTTCCCAAAGTCATCCGACTTTTGGAAAAGCCTCAGATAATTAAAATAAGACGTAATAGGCCCATTTGGCATGTTATTCCGAAAAGATAAACATATTGTATGAATTCAGGTTCTTTGTTTGACACAAACTGAATATTTGTATATAAAAAGTCGATTTTTGCCTTCGGTCAGTTAGGGCTAAAACTTAATCCATAAAAGATTTAAATATCAGCAGCGATAGCTTCAAGTGACACAGGTAAATCGGAAAAAAAACTTGACACCTAAAATCGACGTGGCTATACTGCCGTAGAACCTAGGAGAAGGGGATATGTAAGCCGTCGGTTTACCCCCTTTTAGATTGCTAAGGAGGACTTAATGAAGAAGTTACTCGTAGTGCTTCTCGCGCTGACGGTGATTGGCATTTTCGCCTTCGCCGATGATGCTGCTGCGGCGCCCGCCGCTTCTCTTACCGTTGGTGGCTGGGGACGCATGGGCTTCGAGCTCGTCGATACTTACAATGCCACTCAGGCTACGAATGTTTCCACGACTCCCGGTTGGGCCAATGGCAACCGCATCGGCGTCGCATTCCACGGAACTTCGGCCAACATCGGGTTTGACTGGAATTTCGACTATGACGGTGCAACGCTCTCCGGTACGGACGATGTGGCCAAGATCTGGGCCAAGATCAGCCCTATGTTCGAAGTAGAGCTTGGCAGGATTGAGGGCGACACCCTTCGTGGAAAGATCGGCGGCGACAGCGTATCCGTTACCTCTGATGCCACCGGCGACAACGATACCATCTTCGCTCGCTTCTTCCCCAAGCAGGGCATCCTCCTCGACATCACCCCCATGCCCGCCCTTTACATCGGTGCCTCGATTGATGCTCCCGTTGGCGGAGCCGCGATGAACGCGATGAATTCCTATCAGGCCGTCCAGGTCGGCGCTGGCTACACCATCGAAAACGTCGGCCTCGTCCGCGCTCAGTACATTGGAAGCGATACCACGAAGGGCGCAGTCCAGGCTGCTTTCGCCTACACTGGCATGGCCGGACTCACGGTCGATGTCGGCGCCACCATCCCCATGGATTCGAATGCGCAGATGGTCGCAGCTGGCGGCGTCAATTATGGTAAAGACGCCCTCGCCGCGGTTATCGAAATCAAAGCCACCTTTGGCGGCGCTTCCGGTTCCAAGACTGATCTAGATGTATGGGGAGATGCGTCCTACAAGGTCGCCGATCCTCTCGCCGCCGGCGCGGAGTTCACCTTCGAAGGTCTCGCCGCGAGCCAGAAGCTCTTAGAGCTCTTCCCCTATGCGCAGTTCAACTACGGCGCTGGTTCTCTCAGGGTCGGCTTCCTCGCTGGTATCGGTCTTGACAGCCAGCCCATGGTTTACAAGATTCCCGTCGTAATCACCTTCTCCTTCTAATCTGATTCTTAATAGCGGAGTCCTCTCCGCCTACGTCAGATAGCCTCCCGGCCAAGGCCGGGAGGCTTTTTTATACAGGGGGGGCCTATTATGCCGAAGAAATTGCGTTTCTTGTTTATTTTCATAGTCGCGCTGGTATTGGGATGTGCGACAGTAGGCAGGGGAGCGACAGACGCGTCCAAGGAATTGTCCTTTCGCCTGCTCGCGGCCGAAGAAGTGCGTAACCATTTTAGTGTAAGTAATGCGCCCAATCCTTTTACGACTTCGATGCAAATAAGCACCTATAGGCAATACTTGCTTACTGCCGCTCTCGACCTTCCCAAGACCCAGGCGGGAGCTGTCGAAATAGAGGCTATTTCGGCGTATTCGGCCGATACTACGCTCATAACCGACGCTTCAACGAAGGCGGAAATGATTAGCTACTGCAAAAGCCTGGCCGGTGTGGCCGATATGCACGATAAGCAGCTCGCGGCGATCGATCGTTATTACTTGCCTGGAATGCGTCTCGAGGGTCGCGCCCTGGGGCGGGAGTATGCGGTCGTCTTTATTTCCAGCAAGCCATTTAGCCCGACCGATCGAGTAAGCGCCAAGATTTTTGTCGATGGCGAGGAGAAGGACTTCGATTTTGAAGTAGGCAACGTCTCTGGTATAAAGAAATAGAGCGTCGCGACGGATTTCAGACTCTTGGCGTCCTTTGTCCTTGATTATATAGTCAAGGCATGAAATCGAGAGCGGGCGATTGGCTGAGGCAGGCGGAAGAGGAATTGGCTTGGGCACAAGATGCCTTCAGCGCGAAGCGCTGGGCATCGGTATGCTTCACGTCTCAGCAAGTCGCCGAGAAATGCCTAAAAGCCATCGCCATCGCTCGGGGCGCTCTGCAAATAATGAGCCATTCGATTCGCGAGATCGCCCAAGAGCTTGGCATCGATGGAGACCTGGACGAGAAGGCGCGAATCCTCGATCAATATTACATCACGACTCGGTATCCCGATGCCTTCCCCACAGGGGCGCCATTCGAGTATTTCGTGGAGAAGCAGGCTCGCGAAGCTCTTGAGTTCGCTTGTGCGTTCGTGGGTCGAGCCAGGAGCGAGGTCGATGTCGGCGCTTGATCCGGTAATAATCTGGAATACACGGGATCCTTTATTGGGAAGGGCTCCGGTCGAATTCGAGGTCGAGCTGCGCGCGCGGCTTGCGGGTCGCGTCGAGGCCGCATATATCTTCGGCTCCTACGGCACGGCCGATTTCGGGCGGGATTCAGACATCGACATGATGCTAGTCGTCAAGACCGATAAGCCCTTCCTGGATCGCGCCCTCGACTACCCGGAACTATTCCGGCTCGCGGCCTCGCTCGACCTCCTCGTCTACACGCCCGAGGAATTCGCCTCGCTCACGGAGGATCCGTCGTCGGGCTTCTGGCAAAGCGCCGTCGCCAGCATGCGGCGGATCCTGTAGTTTTACCCCACGAACCTATAGCCCATGCCCCATACCGTCTCGATATGCGTCGGGTCCGAGGGATCCGTTTCGATCTTCTCGCGAAGCCGCCTGACGTGCACGGTGACCGTGGATACTTCGCCGTAGGTGCCCTCGCCGCGGACGCGCTCGAAAATCTCCTCTCGGGCGAAGACGCGGCCGGGGGAAGAAGCGAGGAGGACGAGTATGGCGAACTCGGTGGCGGTGAGCTGAACTGCCCGGCCGGCTACGCTTACGGTCTTCTTTTCGAGATCGATCACAATGTCCCTCGCGAAGATGGCTTTCGCTTCCGAACCCCCCGCGGGCGAGGCGCCGAGGAGGCGCTCGTAGCGCTCGATGTGCGCCTTGGCGCGCGCGACGAGCTCGGCGGGGCTGAAGGGCTTGGTAACGTAATCGTCGGCGCCGAGGCCCAGCGCCCGCACTTTGTCCATGTCGCCGTCTCTCGCTGATACGACTAGAATCGGACGCTCGGTGCGGAGGCGCAGCTCGCGACAGATGGCGAAACCGTCGGAGCCGGGCAGCATAAGGTCGATGAGGTAGAGGTCGAATGCGCTATCGGGCATCGTAGAGCGCGCGGTATCGAGGGCGGCGGCGCCATCGACCTGGATGGAAACGGAGAATCCGGCCGCTTCGAGGTAGTCGCGCTCGAGCTCGGCTATCGCCCGGTCGTCCTCTACTATGAGTGCTCGCGGGGCGCTTCGCGCGCCATTTTCCTGTACGCTCACGATCCGGCCTCCTCGATGGGAAGGTAGATGCGGAAGGCCGCTCCGCCCTTCTCGCTGCGGCCTGCGGCAATGGTGCCGCCATGGGCCTCGACTATCTGCCGCGCTATCGCGAGGCCGAGCCCGAAGCCCCCGCCCGCGCGCGAGGGGTCGCCGCGGAAGAAGCGGTCGAATACGCGCTCGAGCTCATCGCTCGGGATGCCGCGGCCGTCGTCCTCGAAGGAGAGCAGGGCGCGGGGCCTGCCGTTGCCCTCGGCCTCGACGCGGGAGAGGGAGAGGGTTATCGATACGGGCCTTTTGCCGGAATGCCGCAGGGAGTTGCCGACCAGGTTCTCGGCGACGCGCCGAAGCTGTAAAGGATCGGCCAGGACGAAAAGGGGTTGGGCGTCGTCGCCGGCTTCGAGGCCGATTTCGGTGAAGATGGCCTCTTCGCTCCCGTGGGCGAGGGCGAGCTCTTCGACGGAGTCGCGGAGGAAGGCGCGCAGGTCCACTCGGCGGAGTTCGGGCGGCGCCGCCTGGGCCTCGAGAGTGGAGAGGAGGAATATCTGAGCGATCATGCGGTCGAGGTCCTGTATCTTCTGCCCGAGGACGCCGAGGTATCGCTCGCGCTTTTGGGGCGTATCGGCTATGCCCTCGCGCAGGCCGTCCACGTAGCCGCGGATGGAGGAGAGGGGCGTACGCAGGTCGTGCGAGAGATTGGCGATGAGCTCGCGGCGATCGGCCTCGCGCTCGCGCTCGCGGCGCAGGAGCTCGCGGATCTCGGATCGCATCTTCTCGAGCGCGCCGAAGACGCGCGACAGCTCGAGTATCTGGTCGCCCGCGACGGGCGTGTCGAGGTCGCCGGAGCTCATCGCGAGGGCCGCCGATTCGACGCGGCGCAAGGGGCCGGTAAGCCTCATGATGAAGTAGATGCCCGCCGCGCTGTCGGCTGCGAGCAGGATGAGTGTCGCGATGATGAATATCTGTCTGCCGAAAGGGGCGCGCGAGCCTTCGGGGTGGGGGCTGCTCAACACGAAGATCGAAGCGGGAAGGTTCGAGGAAGCGATGAAGTCCAATTGGAAGAACACGCGAGGATGCTCTTCCGTTTCGGGGAAAGGTTGGTCGGCGGCGGGCGCGCCGAAGAGAGGCAGACTGGCGATATCGTCGCTTTGGAGGCGGATGGAGCTGTAGGCCACGCGATCGCCTAAGCGGAGGACGACGCCGAAGGGCGAGGCATCGGCCGCGAGGGACTTGAGGAAGCCGGAATCGGTGAGCTGAGCAGGCCCTTCAAGAAGGGCCGAGTTGAGCCTGCGGAGGACCTGCGAGAGGGTGCGCACGCCCCTGCCTGCCGAGGGCGCTGGCTGAAAGAGCCGCGTGATGGGACTCGACTCGCCGCGGTAATAGCTCGAGATTATCGCGTCGTAGCCGACAAAGAGGGCGAAGGCCAGCACTATCGAAGCGGCGAAGAACGCGAGTACGAGGTTGCGGATAGACCGGGGCTTCTTCATCATGCCTGAATATCATAATAGCACCCTTGAGGGGATTCGGCGCCCTCGAGCCGCCTTACTTTTTCATTAACTTGCCTGTCTCTCTTCGGTACTTGTCCGAAGGGGCTTCGGACGCCCATACTAAAGGCCGTGGAGGAAGAGCGGTATGTCTAGCGCCATTTCCCTGGCCGAATTAATCGAGCGCGGAGGCGTGTACTACAACATCTCGGGGACTAACCCGGTGGAAGCCCTCAACGAGGCGACTAAAGCCCTCGTCCTGCCCAAGTCCCTGGACCGCGAGAGCCTGCTTACCGCGATTCTCGAGCGCGAGGCCCTGATGCCTACCGCTCTAGGCCACGGCGTCGCGATACCCCATCCGCGCAATTCGATGCTTACCGATCTCGCGACGCAGAGGGTGGCCGTCTTTTTTCTCAAGTCGCCGATCGCCTATAACGCCCTCGATCGCAAGCCGGTGTCCGTCCTTTTCCTTATCCTATCCGCCGACGCGAGGAGCCATCTCGCCACGCTCGCCGCGATATCCCACCTCTGCCAACACCCCGACTTCATCGAGTTCCTCGCCAAGCGGCCGTCAAAAGAAGAGCTCGTCGTGCGCATTGCCCAGGCCGAAGTTGCCTGGGCCAAGGCGGCGGAAGAGTAAGGGCCGCGGCGTCTTTGCGGTTTCTACTGAGGGCGGCGATACTGTCACCGGTCTATCAATGAACGAGAACCGCCGCCGCGTACTTGCCGCTTGCCTTGCCTCGCTCGGCCTTCACGCCTCTCTGCTAGTCCTGCTTGTCTTTTCTTCCTTTCTTTTTAGTCCTATGCAAGGCCCGGCGTCTTTCTCGCTCATGGTCAGTATCCGGACCGAAGAAGCCAAAACGACAGAAGGGAGAGGGGCGATGCGATCCCCGGAGCATTCCGTCTCCGAGAGCGGCGCGATGCGCGATACCGTGAGCGGGAGCGAAATTTCGACTCCAGGGCTCGTGGAGCCCGCGGCTGATCTTCCAGGAACGGGTTACGACGAGACCGCGTACGGAGTACCAAGTGTCTCGCCGAGCGTCGCGCCTAGCGGTTCGGCTCGCGACGGTGAAGCTGAGGGCGAGGGGAGCGGCCCTAACGGCGGATCAGGCAGTGGATCCGCTGTTGGCCGGGTCGGCGCTGAAAACGACCCCGCCGCGATTCTCGCCGCACGCGTAGGCGCGGCCATCGAAGAGCGCAAGACCTATCCCGAGGCCGCGCGCCGCCGAGGCTCGGAGGGAGTGGTCCGGCTGCGGCTGCGCCTGTCTTCGGACGGCCGACTCATCGCGGCGACGCTCGCATCGAGCTCGGGCTCGAGCCTCCTCGACCTCGCCGCCCTCGACCTCGCCGCCTCGGTCTTCCCCCTGGACAACATCGTGCGCAAAGAGCTCGAGCTGGTACTGGCGGTGAGGTATTCGCTCGGGGGGAAAAAATAAGGCCCCCGAGGAGCTCCTCCGGGGCCTCGTAGTCGCTAGATCGCTTGCTTAGAGGTCGAGCCTGACTACCGCCTTGAGCGTGAGCCCCGGCATGGGGTAGTCGTAGTTGACTTGGTAGCCGCTGTCGAGGAGGTTCTCGACAGCGACATTGAAGCGCAGGTGTTTCTGCAGCCTGTAGGCGGCGGTGAGATCCAGGACCAAGGCTCCTTTTAAGGTGGTGCCGGAACCGTCCGCGCTCGTGTTTCGGTCGCTCCAGTAGCTGGCGCTGACTCCCGCTTCTGCGGCGCCGAAGGCGAAGTCGGCAGAGCCTCCTGCCTTGTGCATGGATAGGTTCTTGAGCAGGGAGTTATCCGCGATCGCCTTCCCTCCCGAGAGGTCGAGGGGGTAGAGGAACTCGTAGTTTGCCTTGAGCGTGGCCGGTCCCAGCTTGTACGAGGCTTCGATGGAGGCATCGGGGATGAAGGCGGCGTCGATGTTGTAGGGAATGTAGTTGTAGCTGGCCGCGTAAGGATCTACGATGAGGTCGTCGATGTAGCGAGCCGAGATGGAGGCGGAAAGGGAGAGGCCCCCTAAGCGGGCATCGACTCCCAGCTCTCCCGACCAGGCCGCTTCGGGCTTTAAATCGGGATTGCCGCCGAAGATATCGCCCCAGCCATCGATCGAACTTGGCCAATAGAGCTCATCGAAGGTCGGCGAGCGGTACGAGCGCCCGCCTGATAGGCGCAGATCGACGGCCTCGCTCGCCTTCCACACAGCGCCGAGCATGGCGGAAAGCCCCGCCACGAAATTGCCGTTCCAGTCGTAGCGGAGTGCAGGCTTGATCTTCAGCCGATCGCCGAGGCGGAGCTCGGGCTCGAGGTAGGCTCCGAGGGAGAGGCGCGTGGGCTGGCCATCGGGATTGGTCGCGAAGGAGGTGCTGTTGGCCGCCTCATAGAGGATGCTCGCGCCGAAACCCAGGTCGATCGCCGATGTGAGCGAGTCCAAGGCTCTGATGTCGAATCCTCCGTTTGTCATATCGTGGCGGTCGTTTTCGGAATAGCTGGGATCGATTAGCTCGAGGCGCGAGAAGCCCCCGTGGGCCTGGGCGTCGAGGACCAACGCGCCCCCCGCGAGCGCGTCGCTCGACCAGCCGAGGCTTCCGTGGAGGGAACTGTCATTCTGCTCGGCCTGGGGCGAGAGCGAGCCGAGCTGGCCCGGGACGCCGGCATCCTGATATGAGCCGAAGGCGAGAACTGAGAGTCGTCCCTCCGCCAACGGAAAGCCGACCGAAAGATTCCCGGCACCGTTCCAAAAATCGGCATTGTCGCGAATGTTACTCGATCCGCCTGAGTCGTAGCTGTAGGCGTTGGAAGCCCGCTCGGCCTGGGCCGAAAAGGCCAGGTCGGCTAGGCCCACGCGCGTTCCGCCGTCGATGCCCAGGCTTTGTCCGTCGATGAAGCTCTTCGCTCCGTTCTGTAAAGCAGCCGTCGGATAGGCTGTATTCTCCACGCTCAGGCTGAGCCGGCTGGCGCCGGATTTCTTCGTCGTAACGAGGATGACGCCGCCCACGGCGTCCGCGCCGTATACTGCGCTTGCGCCTCCCCTCAGGACTTCGATCTTCTCGATGCTTCCCGCCGGTATTCGCGCGAGGTCGGCTCCGCCCTCGCGCGAATCGTTGAGCCGCACTCCGTCGACGATGACGAGGACCTGATTCGAGGTGGAGCCGCCGATGCTCGCCGTAGCTATCGCTCCGCCTGAGCCCGAGCGGTTCAGCCACAGGTCAGGAACGGTCGCGAGCGCGTCAGCCGCGTTGGCCGCGCCCGATTTTTCGATATCGTCGGCCGTAACGACTGACACGCTCCCAGCCGGCGCCAATGAGATCGGACTGTAGGCCTCGGCGCTCACATCGACCTGGCCGATATCGACGACTGGAGTTCCAGCCCCGCTTGACTCTTGGGCGCCCAGTCCTAGTACCGCGAGGACCAGGGCCGCTACGCACGCGAATTCGCGCATGCTTCCTTCCTTTGGCGGGGCGGGGGGAGCGCAAATCTGTCCGGGATACGGATGAAGGCATACTCACGACGATCCTCGACCCACGAAGTTTTTCCGCGACTTGCGAAGCGAATCGCGGCGCGCCGCGGGGCTGTATCCTGACTCCCGGATCAATTGGGTGCCGACGCCTTCTCGCAGCCCTCTCGGGCTGCAATGGCCGCGCTTACTCCGCCCTGGGGCGAAAATAGCGCATGTCGGGCTCATCCCCGGTTACAGTGGCGGGACCGTTGCGGATTTTCACCGCATTCCATGATCCCCGTGGCTCGTATGCTTATAATATCGAGTCTTTATGTTTTTTTGAAGCCCGTCGCTACGAGGTAGGTCTCGAAGGACTCTGAGCGGCAGGCCTCGGGCTTGAAGCCCTTGGCCATGGCGAAGCGGCCGCGCAGGCGTTTCAATAAGGGGCCTTCCCCTCCGCCTTGGAATATTTTGGCCACAAGGGCGCCTCCGCTCGCAAGCGAAGCCTCGGCGTAGTCGATTACGGCCTCGACGATGCTCTCGGACGCGGATTGGTCCACGAAGCGATTGCCGGTCGTGGCGGGCGCGGCGTCGGAGAGTACGAGGTTAAAGGGGCCGGCGGCGAGGAGGCGGGAGCGGACTTCCGCGTCGTAGAGGTCGCCGCGGAGGAAAAAGAAGTTGCTATCGGCATTCTTGATGCTGAGGCCCTGAAGGTCGATCGCTGCGAGGAAGCCTTTCCCCGCGAGGCGCTGGAGGACCCAAAGGCTCCACGAACCGGGGGCGGCGCCTATGTCGAGTATGCGGGCGCCCTGTTTGATCAGGCCGAACTTTTTGTCGATCTCCATGAGCTTGTAGACCGAACGCGCGGGATAGCCTTCTTTCTTGGCCTTCAGCGCCCAAAAATCGGCCTTTTCGTAACTCGACACGGATTCGCCTCCATGGCCCGCAGCGGCCGCAAAGAGTATACTGTGAATCGAGGGGGAGCAGATGGGGGGACAGACCTTCGTCGAGGCCGAGATATGGACCGTCGCTCAGACGGATCAGGGCAATGTCGTCCTAGTCAGGCCCAAGGGATCCGACTTGGCGGTGCCCATCTTCATAGGCCAGCTCGAGACTCAGTCTATCCTCATCGGGATGGGCGGGGTCGAGGTGCCGAGGCCCCTCACCCACGACCTCATCCTCAGCATGATATCCTCATTGGACGCCGAAGTTACTCGAATAGAGATACACGACCTCCACGAGGGCACCTTCTTCGCGAGAATACTGCTCCGTGCCGAAGGCCGCGACCTCGTGGTCGATGCGAGGCCCTCTGACGCTATCGGCGTCGCGGTGCGCGCCGTCTGCCCCGTCTTCATCGCCGAGAGCGTCGTCGAGGAGGCCGGAATTTCGGTCAATCTCGTCGCGGGACTACAGGTGGGCGAGGAGCACCTAAGCTCGCCAGACTCGGAAAGCGTTCCCGACACTCTCTCGCAAGAGATCGCTCCTGTGGCGCCGGCATCGAGGAAGAGCGAAATAGAGCAGCTCCGCGCCGAGCTGGAGAGCGCGATAACCGAAGAGAACTATGAGCGCGCGGCCGCGATCAGGGATAAGCTGCGCGAGCTGGAGAGTTAACTCAACAGCCTTGTCAGCCTCGTCGCGAAATCGGTCGGGTCGGCCAGCTTGGCTCCTTCTACGAGGAGTGCCTGGCCCAAGAGCACTTTCGCGAGATCCTCGGCTTCCGTTTCATCGACGGCGGCCGCGAGGCGCTTGACGAGGGGATGCTCGCCGTTGAGCTCGAGGATGGGCTTGACCTCGGGCATCTCGTTCCCGCCGAGCTGTTTCATGAGCTCGCGCAGCTGGAGGCTCGGGTCGTCGGAATCGACGACGACGCAGGCGGGGCTCTCGAGGAGGCGCTTGGATAAGCGTACGTCCTTGACCGCCTCGCCAAGGGCCTTCTTGGCCTTGCCGATAGCCGCCGCCGCGGGGCTGTCGGCCTCGGGCTTCGCGACGCCTTCGGCGCCGAGTCCCAGCTCGGATTCGCTTCCGGCGCGGTTAACGCTCTTGAGCTCGAGGCTCTCGAAGGGCCCGAGGCCCGAGAGGACAATCTCGTCGATCTCCTCGGCGCAGACGAGTACTTCGATGCCCTCCTTGCGGTACATCTCGAGGAGGGGCGATTTGCGCAGCCTGTCCTCGTCGCCGCCGGCGATGTAGTAGATCGCCTTCTGGCCTTCCTTCATCCGCGACTTGTAGTCGGCGAGGCTAGTCCAGCCGCCGGAGCCCGATATGTCGGCGCTGCTCTTCCACCGCACCAGGCCGAGGAGGGCGTCGCGGTTGGCGAAGTCGGAGTACAGGCCCTCCTTGAGCGGCCGGTTGAACTCGCCTATGAAGGCGGCGTATTTGTCGGTATTGGTCTTGGCGAGGTCGGCCAGCTCGCCGAGGATCTTTTTGACGCTCGCCTGCCTGATGCTCAACATTACGCGGTTCTGCTGGAGTATCTCGCGGCTTACGTTGAGGGGAAGATCCTCCGAGTCGATGATGCCGCGCACGAAGCGCAAGTATACCGGCAGCAGCTCTTTCTCGTCGTCGGTGATGAAGACGCGCTTGACGTAAAGCTTGACGCCGGGGCGGTAGTCTGCGCGGTAGAGGTCGAAGGGCGCCTTGGCGGGGATATAGAAGAGCGTCGTGTACTCGATGGCGCCTTCGGCTTTCGTGTGCATCCAGAGCAGGGGCGCGCCTTCCGCGCCCGACGCGTCGCCTCCGATGGCGCCGAGATCCTCAAGGCCCGCGCCCGTAAAGGATTTATAGAACGCGATGTAGTCCTCGTCCTTGATCTCGGACTTGGGCCTGCGCCAGATCGCCGAGGCGGAGTTGACCACCTCTTCCTTGCGCTCGGTCCCTTCCTTCTCGCCTTTATCGTTGTATTTCGTCTCTTCGGAGATGAGCGTTATCGGATAGGCGATATGGTTCGAGTATTTCTTGAGCACGGATTCTACGCTCCAGCGGCCCAGATACTCCTGGCCATCGGCGTTCAGGTGGATGCGCACTTCCGTGCCTTGGCCGACGCGCTCCGCGCTCTCGATCGAGTACTCGCCCTTGCCGTCGCTCGTCCAGACGAAGGCGGCTTCGGCGCCCGCCTTTCGGCTAGTCACCTCGACCTTGTCCGCGACCATATAGGCCGAGTAGAAGCCGACGCCGAACTGGCCGATGAGGTTGGAGTCCTTTTTCGCGTTCTCTGGCAGCTTGTCGAGGAAGCGGCGCGTGCCCGAGCGAGCGATGGTGCCGAGGTTGTCCTCTAGCTCTTTCTCGTCCATCCCGATGCCGTTGTCGTCGATGACGAGCGTCTTGGCTTCCTTGTCGATGAAAACCTTGATCGAAGGCTCGAAGGCTAGGGACTTATAGGCCTCGTCCGAGACGCTGAGGTAGCGGAGTTTGTCGATGGCGTCGGACGCGTTGGAGACGAGCTCACGGAGAAATATCTCCTTGTGCGAGTAGAGCGAGTGGACGATGAGATCGAGGAGTCGAGACACTTCCGTCTTAAAGTGGTGCTGGGGCATGTCGAATCTCCAATGGGACCTAGGATATCGGTATTATTCAAAGATAGCCATTCGGCGGTGTTCGAGGCAATACCATCAGGAACGATGTCCTCATAGTAAGGGCTTTTGCCTTTGACACGGCGATTATTATAATGGTAAAGTCGATATAGGTGGTGTTTTCGATTCCCGACGGGCCAAGGAGACCATAGTGTCTACCCTTAGGAAATATAAAAAAATGGAGAACGCCCTCTATGCCCGCGGTTCGGCCCGAATGAAGGCCGCTTTCGCGTCCTTAAAGGCATTCTTGTCCCGAGCTAGAGTGGCCGGGCGCCAAAAACTCACAATAATGCTTATCCCCCACACCGAGAAGAAGATTCTCAACCTGCAGTTGAGTTTTTTTGCCCTGGGCGGGATCGTCCTCGCCGCATGCCTCGTTTTTCTCGCCTTCGTTTTCTCGGCCGCGAGGTTTTCGGACACCGCCAATAAGCTGCAGTCCCGTTCGAGCGATCTCGCCTCTACCCAAGAGCGCCTCGACGCCATCCGCGATCAGACGAGCCAGCTCGTGACCGCGGCCAAGCGCTTCGAGAGCGCGCTTTCGGGCACCCTCGGGCGCATAGGCGCCAGGCCCTCGGGACCCAACTCCCCGGTGCAGTCCGGCGACCTCGCCTCTTTCTTCGAGTCCGACGTCTCGAGCGCGGGTTCGGTCCGCGAGGTCGGCGAACTCCAGCGCGTCACCGACTACCTCGAGAAATCGGTCGATCCGCTCAAGGATTTGGGCTCTCTCCTCCAGAATCAGAGCGCCGTTCTGACGGAGATACCGAACATTTGGCCAGTCAAGGGCGCAAGCCATATATCCATGTATTATGGGCAGAACGAGAACCCCTTCACCGGGCAGTGGTACATCCACAAGGGCGTCGATATCTCGACCTATCGCTCAGGCGATCCCGTGGTCACTACGGCCGATGGCAGCGTCGTGGCGATCGGTTTCGACTCGAGTCTGGGCAACTACATCATCATCCAGCACAGCCACGGTTTTATAACGAGGTACGGCCACCTTATGGCATTCAGGGTGTCCAAGGGGCAGAAGGTCCAGCAAGGGCAGGTAATCGGCCTTCTCGGGAACACAGGCCTGACGACCGGCCCCCATCTCCACTACGAAGTGCATCTCGGAACGGGCGTGATAGACCCGCTCAAGTTCCTTAACATCAGGGCCGCCGCGACGGCGACCAACTAGACCTTAAAGACCCGGAGTCATCCATGGCAGATCCGCGAGACTCGCTCGTCAATTCGATAATAGGGGCGGGCTCCGCCGTGGACGGCGATATCGACGTCGACGGTCTCTTGCGCATAGACGGCGATGTTCGCGGCAGTCTGCGTGTGACGGGGAAGGTCGTCATCGGCGCCGCGGGCAGGGTCGAAGCGTCCATCCGCGCCAAGTCGGCCATAATCGGCGGGACGGTCAAGGGCGATGTCTACGTCTCCGAGCGCCTGCGTATACTCGCGGGCGGCGTGGTTATAGGAAACGTCTTCGCGCCCTGCTTCGAGGCCGAGGACGGTACCGTCGTGCATGGCGATATTACCGTGACGGGGAGGCCAGAGGGCGGCGATGAGGATCTAGCCGTCTTCGTGCGCGCTCACGGCGACTCTCGGCGATTCCTCGGCCGATTCCGCGACGACAGCTTCGCGGGACTGCGGCCTTCCCTCGGGGATTGAAAGCGATGGCAGGCATCGATTTTCCCGAAGGCATTAATCCGTTCGGACCCTCCTACGTCCCGAGGCGCAAGGAGGAGAACAAAAAGGCCGGGAAGAGCAAGGGGCTCTTCCGGACCGTCTTCGGGAAAACCGTCGATGAGGCCAGGGGGAGCGAAGCTTCCTCTGGCCTTGGTTCCAGCGAATTCTCCCAGGAGGGCCTCGAGGCCCTCCTCGACGAGGTGCACGAGACCGGAGACGCCCTAAAGGAAAAGGCGAGCGTCGACCTCGTCCAGTCGTACAAGAAGGCGGTGCGCGACTTCGTCCATTACGTAGTCGAGCGCTCCTTCGCCGTCGAGCAAAAGACCTCGGGGCGGAATATCCTAAAGCGGAACGCCTACTTCCGGATTTCCGTTATCGACGAGTCGCTGGAGAAATTGGCGGCGGAGATCTTGCGCAACCAGCGCGACAATCTCGAGATACTGCGTCGTGTGGACGAGATAAACGGAATGCTCGTCGACCTGCTGAGCTAAGGAGTTTTCTATGAGCGATTATCGCGACGATCATAACGCCCCAACCGAGGAAGAGCTTGGGCATCTCGAGGACTCCCGTGACATCGAGAGCGAGCGTCCGCGCGCGAGGGTAACCGACCCGCGCGAGCTTCCGCGGCCCTTGTACCGGATAAAGGCCATGCACTCGAACGAGACTTTCTACGCATATTTCCCAAAAACCGCGACTGCGCAGATGCCCGAAGGGGCCGGAGCCGAGGATGTGACCGAGGATGAAGCCGCCGAGCCGATGGAACTCGCGCCAGCGGCGGCCGTTGTCGAGGAGGCTGCTTATATAGACCTCGACGCGGACGATGCCGAAGCCGCCAAAGCGGCACGGGGGCTCATAGAGAAGCGCGCGATGGTCGTCGTTCCCACGCGCTACGGGCGGGACGTTTGCGAGCTGCAGGGCATCGTAGAAGAACCGGGGCAGATCGGCAAGGACGAGATCGTGCCCATAGAGCGAATCGCCACCGAGGACGACCTTCGCAAGGTCGAATCCAACCGCGAGCGCGAGGCGAAGGCCTTCGAGACCTGCAGGCTGAAGATCGTGGCGCGCAATCTTCCCATGAAGCTCGTCTCGGCGCATTACCTTCTCGAGGAGCCGAAGGTTCTCTTCTATTTCTCTGCCGAGTCGCGGGTGGACTTCCGCGAGCTCGTGAAGGACTTGGTCGCCGTATTCAAGATACGCATCGAGCTGCGCCAGATCGGCGTGCGGGACGAGGCGCGCGTCACGGGGGGCTGCGGGGTCTGCGGCCGCGTCCTCTGCTGCCATGGCGTGACGGACAAGCTCGTGCCCGTGTCCATAAAAATGGCCAAGGACCAGAACCTCTCTCTCAACTCGATGAAAATATCAGGACCCTGCGGGCGCCTTCTGTGCTGCCTGGCCTACGAATACGGTTTCTATCACGAAGCCCGCCGCGAGCTGCCCGCCGAGGGCGCGCGCTTCCAATACGACGGAGTGCTCTTTCGCGTTATCGAGGTGAACGCGCTATCCGGCTCGGTCAAGATGGCCGGAGAGGATGGCCGCCTCCTGGACATGCCCTCGGCGCGCTTCTTCTATTCCGATGGCCGCTGGCAGGTAAAGGAAGAGGAAGAGGAAAAAGAGAATTGAGATTGTCCATCATTTAAGGTTGACGAGCTCGACCTCGAAGGCGAGGAAGCTGTCGGGGGCTATGGGGCCGCCGGGCGTGCCGCGGGAGCCGTAGGCCAACTCGGGCGGGATGACGACCATGCGTTTCTCGCCCTTCTGCATCTGCATGACCACCTTGTCCCAACCGGGGATGATCTTGCCGACGCCTACCTGGAAGTCGACGGGGCCGCCGTGGAAGTCGGACTGGTCGAATACTTGGCCGCTTACGAGCATGCCCTTGTAGGACACGGAGACGGTCTGGCCCGCCGTGGGTGTCGCGCCCGAACCGGGTTTAAGCGTTTTCTGGTAGATACCGTCGGCGTCGCTCACGAGGTCGGGCCACCTCTGCTTTATCGCGGCGACATCGGCGGCTCGCTTATCGTCCGCGGCTTTCTTGATCGAGGCGACGAGGGGCGCCAGCCTGGAGTTGAAGGAGGCCTGATCGGCCTTGAAGGATCTGGCCGCCGATCCATTCCGGAGGACTTCGATTTTCACGAGCTTGTCGCCCTGGGCGATTTTCTTGACGACGTCCATCCCCTGGACGACTTTGCCGAAGATCGTGTAACCGCCGTCCAGGTTGGGCGCGGCCTTCATCGTGATGAAAAACTGGGAACCGTTCGTGTTCGGTCCCGCGTTGGCCATTCCAACTATCCCCTCGGCATCGAATTTAAGGTCGCTCGCGATCTCGTTAGGGAATTCGTAGCCTGGATTGCCCGAGCCGTCGCCCTTGGGGTCGCCCGACTGGACGACGAAGTCGGCGACGACTCGATGGAAAGTCAGGCCGTCGAAATATTTCTTGCCTTTCGAGGCGTCGAGAGTGCCCTCGGCCAGGCCGACGAAGCTGCCGACGGTTAGCGGGGCTTTCTGGTACTCGAGCTGGATCATGACCTCGCCCTTGACCGTGGTCAGGCGGGCGTAAAGGCCGTCGGGCAAGCCCGCGGCGCCGGCGCGATTGCAGGAGATGACGCAGGCCGCGAGAAGACAGGCGGCCGCGATGTTCTTCATGCGGAAAATTCGCATACTTCCTCCGAAATCTTTAGGTTCGCATGAGAGTAGACCGGATCGGCCTTTTTGGGCAATCAGGGCGAGGAGGAAGCGCGCGCCCTTGACGGGAACGGAAGATGGAAGGATCATGAATGCCATCATTTTAACGGGAGCGCGCCATGTCCGACGAAGAGTACCGACGCCCGAGCTGGGACGAGTATTTCATGGAAGTCTGCAACGCGATCGCGAAGCGCGCGACCTGCGACAGGGGCCGATCCGGCTGCGTGATAGCGCGCGATAACCAGATACTCGCGACGGGCTACGTCGGGGCGCCCGCCGGGCTTCCGCACTGCGACGAGGCCGGCCACCAGTTCAAGAAGACCGTGCACGAGGACGCGAGCGTCACACAGCACTGCGTCCGGACCGTCCATGCGGAACAGAACGCCATCTGCCAGGCGGCCAAGCGCGGCGCGGGGATAGCCGGCGCGACGCTCTATTGCCGGATGACGCCCTGCCGTACCTGCGCGATGATGATAATCAATTGCGGGATCGTCCGCGTGATCGCCGAGCGCCGCTACCACGCGGGGGCCGAAAGCGAGGAGATGTTTCGTTTGGCCGGGGTCGAGCTCGAGTTCGTCTATGACGAAGTGCAGCAGTACGAAAAGCAGTGAGGGGCGGGCGTCTCGAGAGCGGGCATGGTACAATGCGTCGGCTTTATGCGAATTAAACGCAGTTTAAGGAGGCAGCGAATAATGAACGATCCCAAAGTGGTTCTCGTTACGGGCGCTTCGACAGGAATTGGAAAGGCTTGCGTCGAATACCTAAGCGGAAAAGGATATCGCGTGTACGGCACGAGCCGCCGCGCCTCGAGCGAGCAGGCCGGCGGCGATTCCGCGCGGATGATTCAGATGGATGTCGCCGATTCGGCTTCGGTCGCGCGCGGCATCGACCTGATCGTAAAAAAGGAGGGACGGATCGACGCTGTCTTCAATAATGCCGGCATCCATATAGTCGGGCCGATCGAGGAACTGCCGATAGAGGATATCGAAGTCAGCCTCCAAACGAATTGCATCGGGGCGATGCGCGTCTGCAAGGCGGTAATTCCCCTCATGCGATCTCAAGGGGGCGGGAACATCGTCAACATGAGCTCCGTGGCCGGAATAATAGCCGTACCCTATCAAGCCTCCTATAGCGGATCGAAGTTCGCTCTGGAAGGCATGACCGAGTCCCTCCGTTATGAGCTCCGGCGTTTCGGCATCAAGGTGTCCCTCATAGAGCCGGGCGACATTCGGCATCAAGACTGTCACAAAGAAGCGCCTGCGGCGAAGGCCTACGAGCCCTACTTGTCGAACTCGCTGCATGTCGGCTGGGCCGACGAGGAAAAAGGATATCCGTCCGAGAAGATCGGTCCCCTCGTCGAAAAGATACTGCGAAGCTCGAATCCGCGGCTCAGGTACACCTTCGGGCCGGCCTATCAAGCGGCGGCTATCGTCCTCAAGCGCCGTCTATTGCCCGACCGCCTGGGGCTCTGGGCTATCGGCGCGTATTACAAGACCTGAAAGGGCGCCGCGATCGAGCCGTGATTGACCCTGGCCCTGCTCGCGGCTACAGTGTCTTCCGTGAGCATACGCATACTGTACGTCGCCGAGATCGTCGGCAAGGCCGGAGTCTTCACGGTTAAAAAACTCTTGGCGGCCGCCAGGAAGGATCTCAAGGCCGACTTCGTCATCGGCAACGCCGATTCCGCCACGGGCGGGGCGGGGCTCGGGCGTCAGCACGCCGTGTATCTGCGCAAGCTGGGCATCGAGGCGATAACGACCGGCGAGTGCTGCTACTATAAGCGGGATATCGTCGAGCACATGCCTAAGGCGCCTTACCTACTGCGGCCGGCGAACTATCCCTACGGCAATCCGGGGCGCGGCTACAAGGTGTTCACCTGCGCCGCCGCCGGCCTCGCCGTTGGCGGAGTAAAGATAGCCGTGGTGCAGCTCCTGGGCCAAGCGGGCTTCTCGCGGGTGCATCTGGCCAATCCCTATCAGGCGATCACCGATCTTTCGCGCAAACTTCGGGAAGAGACGCCGATCATCATCCTCGATTTCCACGCGGCTATGACGGCCGAAAAGCAGACTATGTCGTATCACGCTTCAGGGCTGGTGTCGGCGGTGATAGGCTCGCACACGAAGGCGCAGACGGCCGACGCGCGGATCATGAGGGGCGGCACCGCCTACATCACGGACGCGGGCCGGACGGGCAGCCTTCTCTCGGTGGGCGGCCTCGATCCCGACGTGCGCATCGGCGAGTATCTTTCGGGAATATCGGTGTGGGCGAAGGACGGTTCGGCCGGCCTCGAGCTCCAAGGCTGCCTCGTGGAAGTGGGCGACGACGGCCGCGCCATCTCCATCGAGGCCCTGCGTATCCCCTGCGCGGAAGTCATGGAGGAGAAAAAGGCCGAAGGCGCCCGAACGGACGCTGAGGCCGCCCCAGATGAAGTCCCTCAGGACTGAAGCAAGACCTTGGCGGCGAGATCGTCCGCCTCGTTCTGGCCAAGGAGCTCGCCCACGATGGCGCGGGCGAACTCCCCCGAGCACCCCGCCGCCCGCGATGTGATGAGCTTGCCGTCTATCACGACCCTTTCCTCGCTGAAGATCGCGCCTTCGACTTTCTTCTCGGTGCCAGGGAAGCCTGTGAAGCGTTTGCCTTTTAGGATGCCGCAGGCCGAATGAAGCACGACGGCGGGCGCCGCGCAGATCGCCGCGACGAGGGCCCCTGCCGCGAAGTGGCGCTTGATCAGGAAAACGGCCGCGGGGCTCGCCGCGATGTTGTCGGCCCCGCGTCCGCCTCCGGGCACTACTATGCAGTCGTAATCCAGCTTGAAGCCCTCGGATCCAAGGTCGGCCTCTATCTTGATGCCGTGGGAGCCGGAGACGGTCTTTCCCGTAACCCCGAGTATCTTCACCTCGATCCCCGCGCGGCGCAGATAATCGATGGGCGTGACCGCCTCGACTTCCTCGAAACCGTCGGCCAGGAGCACGCAGGCAGTTTGCATTCTTTTCCCTCCACCCCGCCACAATACCGCGCGGACCGACCGGACGGCTACGTTGGCCCGCGTCGCGTCATGTAGGCCGCCGACGCACCTCGAGCTCTTCCGTGGGCGCTTCCGCCAGAGCCTTGCGCCGCTTTACCGTCTCGTAGAAGGAGGCCTGGGCCGAGAAGGGCGCCTCGCCCTCCGCGGGGCGGACCTTCTTCCAGCGGCCGTTGGGGCCAAGGCGATGGGCCTTAGTGGTGTCGGCGAAATAGGCGGCGAGTACTTCGCGGATTCGGCTTCGAGCGACCTCGTCGCGCACGGGGAACATAAGCTCGATGCGTTTCTCGAGATTGCGCGGCAGCCAGTCGGCGCTCGAGAGATAGGTCTCTTCGGCGCCGCCGTTGTTGAAGTAAATGATCCGCGCGTGCTCAAGGATGCGGCCGACGATGCTGACGACGGAGATGTTCTCCGAAAGTCCCTTGACGCCGGGGGCGAGCGTGCATATCCCTCGCACATTGAGGAGGATCTTCACGCCGGCGCGGTTCGCCTTGTACAAGGCGTTTATCACGTCTATGTCAGCCAATGCGTTCATCTTGGCCATGATGAGGCCCGGAGACTCGGGCGTCGAGCGCTGCGCCTCGCGCTCGATCATCGCGATCAGCCGCGACTTGAGGTCGAAGGGCGCGACCGCGAGGCTTTGCAGCTCCTGAACCGCGGAGTAGCCGGTGATCATGTTGAAGAAGATCGACGCCTCGCGGCAAAGGTCCTCGTCGGCGGTGAAGAGGGACAGGTCGGAGTAGAGCTTCGCCGTCCGGTCATTGTAGTTGCCGGTCGAAAGGTGGAGGTATCGGCGCACCGAGCCGTCTTCCTCGCGGCGCACGACGAGGGCGGCCTTCGCATGCACCTTGAGGCGCGCGATGCCATATACGACGATCGCGCCGGCCTGCTCGAGCCGCGAGGCCCAGGCGATATTGCGCTCTTCGTCGAATCGCGCCTTTAGCTCGACGAGGACGGCCACTTGCTTGCCGTTGCGGGCCGCGCGAGTGAGCGCGCGCACGATGGGCGAGTTGCCCGAGGTCCGGTATAGGGTCATCTTGACCGCGAGCACCGAAGAGTCGTCCGCCGCCTCTTCGAGGAAACGCACGACGGGATCGAAGGACTCGTATGGTACGTGGAGAAGCTTGTCCCCCGCCGCTATCTCGTCCCATATCGTCGAGCCCTCCGGCGGATCGAGGCTGTGCACGGGGGGCCAGGGCTGGTCGCGGAGCTTGGCCGTCCGCTCCGCCGGGAGGTAATCGAACTGGGCGAGGTCCATTAGGCCCCGAAGGTCTATTGGCCCCGAGAGGGCGTAGACGTCATCGACCTCGAGGCCGATGGCCTTCCTGATGCTCTCGGCGATCGCCTCGGACTCGCCCGAGACGGCGAGCCGCACGGGGAAGGAGTTCTGGCGATCGACGACAACCTCCTCCATCGCGGCGATGAAATCGTCGGCTCGGTCCTCATCGACGGCGAAGTCGGCGTCGCGGGTCACTTTGAAAAGAAGGGACTCTGACACCGTCCAGCCGGGGAAAAGCCGAGGCCCGAAGAAGGCGACGATATCGTCGAGGAGGGCGACCCGCGTGGTCGAGCCCTCGGATGGAATGCGTACGAAGCGGTCGAGGTTGGGGGGAACCTGCACTATCGCGAGGCCGGACTCGCCGTCGCGGGAGAGGAGGAAGGCCGCGTGGAGCCTTAAGCTGCCGGTCGAGGGGAAGCCGGGGCGGCCGTCCTCGCCGCTCGTCCCCACGCGCAGAGGCGTGAGGAGGGGAAAGACGCGCTCCGAAAAAAAGTCCTCGAGCCATCGCCGCTCAGCTCCGGTCCAGAGCGACGGCCGAACGACGGAGAGTCCCTCGCGCGCCAGGGCGGGAAGTATCTCGGCGAGGCACTCGTACTGTCTGCCGATTATCTCCCTCGCGCGGCGCGACACGGCGGCGAGCTGTTCGGCCGGACTCATGCCCGATCCGTCGGGAGTCGCGTCGCCTGCGCGAAGCTGGGCTTTGAGCGAGGCCACGCGGACCATGAAGAACTCGTCGAAGTTAGACGATACTATCGCCAGGAATTTCACGCGTTCGAGGAGAGGGTTCGATTTGTCGAGGGCCTCCTCGAGAATCCTGGCATTGAACTCGAGCCACGAGAGCTCGCGGTTAAAGTAGTAGTTGGCGCGCATCTTCGCTTCCTTTCGATCTAGAATTACGCAATCAGCTGAGGACAGGCTCGAGCCCGAATACGTCCTCGAACATATCGCCCTTTTCGGCGAGCGAGAGCCTCTCGAGGGAGAGGTCGGCCCCGCCAGGGGCGCGGATTACGAAGCGTTCCTCGCGGCGCTCGAAGGCCGCGTCGCGGATTCGCTGGCCGTGTCCCCTGTCCAAGGCGTCGGCGACGCGGATTATCGCGGCGAGCTTCATCACCACGATCCTGTCCTCGCGCGGCAGCGCGATGAAGTTTACATGCGTGCTCGCCGGAGGCGCCTTGCGGTGGTAGCGCACGATGTTCGCGACGATCGTGAGGTCTCCGCGGTTGAGGCCGAATATCTCGGAGTTGACCACTATATACTCGCCGTGCTTGTGGTGGCCCGATGTCTTGATGAAGGTGCCGATGTCGTGCAGCAGCGCCCCCACCTCGAGAAGGAGCCGTTCGCGGCGCCCGAGGCCGTGCTCGCGCATGAGAGTGTCGTATATCGCGAGGCCGAGGTCGGCGACGTGCCGCGAGTGAGGCTCGTCGTAATGGAACTTGCGCCCCAGCGAGGCGGCGCTCGCGACGACCTGCGCGCGCATCTCGGCCTCGATGCCCGTGTCGGGTCCGAGGGAAGTGGACAGCAGGAGCCCCTCGCGAATAGACACGTTAGGCACCACTACCGTCTCGGCGCCGGTGCGCTCGAGGAAGAGCCTCTCGATAGACAGGGAGGACCCTATGCCCTCGGCGTCGGCCCAAGGCACGCGGAGTCTCGCGACGCAGTCCTCCGGCGACAGACCGGCGACCTCGTCCGCGAAGGCGATGAATGCGGCGCGATCGAGGATGGTGTAGGCATCGCCGCCGTTCGGCGCGCCGCCAGCTGGCGCGCCGATTGTCGACTCCTGCAGGCTGCCGCTCGGCGGCGCCGGCCGGGAGGCGGCGATCCTCGAGGCCGCGAGCCTCGCGTCGCTGCCTATGACGATGAAGGTTTTCACCGACTCGAGGGGCAGCTCGGAGTCGAGGTGGTCGCAGGCCGTGCGCACGTTGTCCTCGAGGAACTGGCGCAGATACGCGTGCGAGACGCCGGCGCCGCGAACCTGTTCGTCGATCCTCAAAGTCCCGATACGCAGGGAATGGGCCCCCGCCATGCGCCCACGACGAAGAAGCATGATCTCGGTCGATCCGCCTCCCACCTCGAGGATGAGGGCGTTCGAGCGCGACAGTATTTTTCGCTCGTCCTGGAGGGCGTGCTGGACGCCGAGATACATGAGGTGGTTCTCCTCGATATCCTCGACTATCGTGACCTTGAAGCCGGTCTGCAGGGCTACGCGGTCGATGAAGGTGTCGCGGTTCTGCGCCTCGCGCAGCGCGCTCGTCGCGATGACGCGGGCGTCTTTGGGCGCGAGGCCGTAGCCCCGGATGAGCTCGCGGAAGGATGCGAGGACGGCCATGCACTCGCGGACCGCCTCGCGGCTCACCATGCCCGAGGTGAAGACGTCCCGGCCTAAGCGGCTCTGTTTTCCTGCGCGGTCCAGGACCTTGAAGCCGCCCGCCCCATCGACCTCCGCGACGACGAGGCGTATTCCCGTGGAGCCTATCTCTATCACCGCGACGACTCTGGATCTCGCCGCGGCCGTCCCAGCCGTCCCTGAGGGCGGAGTCAAGTCGTGGTCGCTCAACGCGCCGCCCCGCCCGCCTGCGACGCCTCTAGCGCGACGCAGGCGGCCCCCGTGGGTACGGCGAGGTCGCCGAGCTCTGAGAGGAGGACTAAAGCGGTGCCGGAGAGGCCGGGCATGAGATGTTCTTCCATAGACGCGATCGCGCGATCGAGGAATTTTTGTCCGAAGCGCATGACGACGCCCCCGCCCACGACGATGGCCTCGGGGTTGAGGATGTGCACGAGGTTGGCGAGCCCCACGCCGAGCCAGGACGCGGCTCTTTCCACCGCCTTCTTGACGCCCTTGTCTCCCGCCTCTATCGCCTCGAAGAGAATAGAGCTGCGGCACTTTCGCAGGTCCGAGCCGGCAAGCGCATACAGAGCGGGAGCCTTGCCCGTGGCCGACTGGCCTATAGCGTCCTTTGCCATGGCCGTCCTCGAGGCGAGGGCCTCGAGGCAGCCGTAGTTGCCGCAGCCGCAGGCCGCCCCGCCCTCGTGGAGGATCATATGCCCGACCTCGCCCGCCGAACCCGTCGCGCCGCGGTACAGCTTGCCGTCTATTACGATGCCTCCGCCGATGCCCGTCCCGACGAAGACGCCGACGGCGTTGAGCTTGCCGCGCAGCGCTCCTGCCCTAAGCTCTCCGTATACCCCGGCTTGGACGTCGTTCTCGAGGTAGGCAGGGGCGCCGAAGAGACCGGAGAGTTCCTGACCGAGCTTATAGTCCTTGAAGCCCATATTGGGAGTGAAGCGAACGATGCCCTTGGCCCTGTCCAGGGGGCCGGGTACGGATACGCCGACTCCGCCGAGCTCGAGGCCATTGCCGGCACTGGCGATGACCTCGCGCACGGCCTCGGTAAGCGCCGCGACGACCGAGGAGGCGTTAGCGTCGCGGGGGGTCTTCGCTTTCTCGGAAGCGAGGACCTTCAGCTTAGAATCGAAGGCCACCGCGAGTATCTTGGTGCCGCCGAGGTCCACTCCGACGTATATGCGCTCGTCCTTGGGCATCCTTTTCTCCTTAACTTGTCTTAGGGATCGATTATACCGCATCCGGCCGTTCCTTGCGGAGGAGGCGTCGAGCGGTGTAAGCTATCCACAATATGACTCGCCGGTATTTCCGCGCCGCAGCGGCCCTCGGCTTTGCTGTTGTACTCGCCACCGTTTTTTTCGGCTCTTGTTCCCCCCGCCTCGGTTGGGGCTTCGTCCTCTGGACCGCTCCAGAGGGGCCTCTCCCCGCGGGCTCGGTCGTACCGGTCTACATAAAATCCAATATACAAAAGGTCTACGTGGTCGGCGTGCCCGGCGCGAAGGGCAAGAAGATCGAGCTCCCCTTTTGGCAGATCGAGCTTTACCCGACCCACGGCAAGGCCGCCTCCCGCGTCAAGGCCATGGGGGCCAACGTCAGCCTCTACATGATCGCCGCGCGGGACGGCCTTCCGCTCCGCGATATGCCCTCGAACATCGGCAAGCGCGTCTATCGCCTCCGCGAGGGCCAATCGGTCAAGGTGCTCGACAAGGTCGAGGGCGCGGAGGTGAGCACGGGGGCGCAGGCCCTGCCGGGTTCCTGGTACCAAGTGCTCTCCGACGACGGAACCATGGGATACGTCTACAGCTACGCATTCCGCCTGTACGACGAGGCCAAGGAAGGGCCGCCCGTGCTCGCCGAGGCGAAACAGGCCCTATCCGGCCGTGTGGACCTGATCTTTTCGCGATCCTGGCGGCCCGAATACTTCCAGGAGATGCTCGACGACGGCCGCATCGACCTCGATTACTTCTCGCTGCGCTTCGGAGTCTTCGTGGACGCGATACGCAGGCAGATCAGGATCGAGCTTCCCGCCGCCTCCCAGGTATTCAATTATACCGATGTGGCCGAAGCTGACGGCCTCTACACTTTCGCCGGTACGCCGCTCAGGATAAAGATCGAGAGCGACAATCGCATAAGCTGCGCGTGGAGCGGCGTCGATAGCTCGGCTAAGTCCGACGATGCCTCCGCGCAGGCTGATGCTCAGGCGGCGGCGCAAACCGAGGTCCAGCCGGAATCCGCCGTCGAGAGCTACGGCTCGACCGGAAGCGCCGTTTTCGTCGTCCTCTCCGCCGATCCCCTCGAGACTATCCGCCTCGAGTCCCTCCGACGCCAGAAACTCCTCGGCGCCTTCGTCGATGGAATTGGGAGCTCGTGGGCATCGACCGATGCCGGCAAGCTCGAAATCAACAAGAACGGGCGTTTTACCTGGGTCCAGCGCGGCGACTCGGTCGCCTCCGCCCTGCCCGCCAAAGCGGGCGAGAGCGGGGACATCGCGTTCAGGCTTTTCCTCGATCCTTCCCTCGCCTCGTCATGGAGCGGGGTTCTCTCGCTGCGCTTCGATCAGGTGGAAGGAGGGGCGGCCCGACCCGCGTGGTCGGACTTCCTCTATAGGCTCGGCCCCTCGGGCCTGGTCCTCGCGCCCACGGCCGCGGCCCCGGGGAGTCTCGTCGTCCAAGCCGCCGGCGCCCGCGCCGAGACCATAGTCCTCGAGTCGGCGGCCAAGTAAGAGCATGGCCTTCGTCCAATTCACCGAGGTCGGCTTGGCCTTCGGCGCGCGCGATATACTCAAGGGCGCGAGCATCTTCCTCGCCGAGGGCACGAGGGCGGCCCTCGCCGGCCCCAACGGAGTGGGCAAGTCCACCCTCATGAAGATAGCCGCCGGCATCATCCAGCCGGATACGGGCGAGCGCGCCATCACCAAGGGTGCCCGCGTCTCCTATCTTCCCCAGACCGATGTGGTCGTCGGCGAGAACAGCGTCTTCGAGGAGGCCGAGAAGGCCTACGGCTTCGCCGCCGCCATGCTCGAGCGGCAGGAAGAGATAGGCCGCCTACTCGAGGCTTCCACCGCGGACGACGACGCGACCTCGCGCCTGCTCGAGGAACACGCGCATATTCAGGATGCGGTCGAAGGCTCGGGTTACTGGAGGCGGCGCGACCGGGTGCGCGACGTCCTCTCGGGGCTGGGTTTCCGCGAGCGCGACCTGGACAGGCCGGCCGGCGAGTTCTCCGGCGGCTGGCAGATGCGAGTGGCCCTCGCCAAGGTCCTCCTCGAGAACCCCGACGTCATGCTTCTCGACGAGCCGACCAACTACCTCGACATCGAGGCGCGCGGCTGGCTCGAGGAATTCCTGGCAAAATATTCTGGCGGCGTCCTCGTCGTATCGCACGACCGCTACTTCCTGGACACCACCGTGCGCGAGGTCTACGAACTGTGGAACGGCAAGCTGTCGCGCTACCCCGGTAGCTATTCGGCTTATGAATCGAGGAGGGCCCAGGAGCTCGAAGCTACCTTCGAGGCTTGGGAGCGTCAGCAGGAAGAGGTCCAGCGGCTCGAGGACTTCATTCGCCGCTTTCGTTACCAGGCCACCAAGGCTTCCCTAGTTCAGAGCCGCGTCAAGCAGCTCGAGAAAATCGTCCCTATCGTGATACCAGAGGGTATGAAGAAGATCCACTTCGGATTCCCGGCCGCGCCGCATTCGGGCAAGGCCACGATCAGGATCGAAGGCCTGCGCAAGTCCTATGGCGCGCATCGCGTCATCGAGGGATTGAGCCTCGAGATAGAGCGCGGGATGAAGGTCGCCTTAGTCGGCCCCAACGGCGCCGGCAAGTCAACCCTCATGCGCATTCTCGCCGGCATCGACCGCGAGTTCGATGGTCTGGTCCGCTTCGGCTCGGGAGTCGAGCCATCGTATTTCGCCCAGGACACAGCCGAGCGCATGGTGAGCGAGAGGACAGTCGAGGAAGAGGCCGAGTCGCTCTGCCCGACCGAACTCCTCCCCAAGATACGCAACCTCCTCGGCGCCTTCCTCTTCCGTGGCGACGACATCGAGAAGAGCGTCCGCGTCCTGTCGGGCGGCGAGCGCTCGCGTCTCGCCCTCCTCAAGATGCTCCTCCATCCGGCCAACCTCCTCATCCTCGACGAGCCGACCAACCACCTCGACCTCACGTCCAAGGACGTCCTCCTTGAAGCGCTCAAGTCTTTCGCCGGCACGGTTCTCTTCGTCTCGCACGACAGGCTCTTTATAGAGGAGCTGGCCGACCGGGTCCTCGAGCTCGAGGACGGCGCTAGCCCCCGCTGGTATGTCGGGGACTACCGCTACTATCTCGAGAAGAGAGCCTCGCTCGAAGCCGAGGGCGGCTCTAGGGGCGGACCGAGCGCCAGGGAAGGGTCCCAGATAGGCGCGTCGCCGGACTCTGCCCTCGGCGGCGCAGGCCAAGGGGTGGTGGGCTATGGGGAGGACAAGGCGCGCAAAGCGCGCTCGCGCAAGCTCCAGAAGCGAGAAGAGGAGATACTCCTGCGCATCGAGGCCATAAGCGCGCAGAAGGCCGCCGCCGAGAGCGAGATGGGCATCCCCCTAAACTATTCCGACGGGGGGAAGATGAAACGCCTTGCCGCCGGGGTGGAAGAGCTCGAGCGCGAGGCCGTAGCCCTCAATGCAGAGTGGGTGCTGGTGGCCGGCGAGCTTGCTTCGGACGATTAGGCTTTGGAGCACGCGGCCTCGGCTATATACCGAATAACTTCCTCAGCATAATTTTTTATACGATTGTGGACATTTCCCAGGCGGCGGTTTATACTAATGTTCAATTAACTTGGAATTTGGATATCAAGGAGTAACCGTATGGAAACCAGGAACGGTCTCTTAACTTTCGGCATCTTCGTATTGCTTTTCGTGTTCACCTTTGTGTTCTGTCTCGACGCTCTTTCTGCCTCCAACACAACGTACGGGGTTCTCGCCCTCATCGGCTTTGTGGTCTGCGTCGCCGCCTCCATTTTCTACGGCTTTATCGCTAGGCAGAACGGCGAGGCCCTCGGCGTCTGGTTCAACTGCTATGCCGTCGTTGTCTGTATCGCATTCGTATGGTTCATGACTCGTTGCGGAACCGCCTTTAAGTGGTGGTAATCGCCCCCAGATCCTAGCAAAGAGAAGACCGCCGTCTCCTTTAGGGAGGCGGCGGTCTTCTCTTTGCCCTTGGGGCTTCCGTTCCCTTACTTCTTGGCTTTGCTCTTTTCGGCTATCGATTCCAGCACTTTCTTGGATAGGACCGCATAACGAGGGGGGAGCGAGGCGCCGTCGGGACCCGCGTAGAGGTCGAGAAGGGCCTCGAAGCCTTCCTTGGCGGCAGCGTAGTGGCCTTCCTTGTAGGCAATAAAGGCGATCTCGTAATCGGCGGTCGTTTTATAGAGGGGGTCCGCGCCGAAGCGATCGTCCAGCGCCTTGTAGTAAGCGACCGCCGCCTCGTAGTTGTAGACGTCGCTCGCCTCTTGGGCGCGTTGCACGAGTTCACGCGCGCCGAGGCTCTCGGGTATTACCTTAGGAGCTCCAGCGCAAGCGATAAAGAAAGAGGCGACAAGGGCCGCCTGAGCGATGAATTTGATTTTCATGGAACCTTCCGTCAGGGCGAATATAGCTCGTCGGTAGTGGGCAGAAGCCTACGGAGATCCTTCATGAACTCCGTCGCCTCTCCCATGTCCTCGTACGAGCCGCAGGATTCGATGCTTCGACGCGCGACGGTGAAGTACTTATAGACCTTCTCGTCGCCGAGTTTCTTGCGCCACTTACCGGCATCGCAGCGTACTCGAAGGCGGTAACTTCCCTCGGCTTCGGCTGGCGCGGGAACGAGCTTACAATGCTTGCAATTCGCGCAGAAGACGTGCCCGGAGGCGTCTTCGTTTTCAGTTTCTGCCTCTACTGCCGCAAGAGTGAGGCGTTCGTAGCCTTCCATGCCCGCTTGCCTCCTCGTACTTGGATTATGCTATACTCTCATCGGCGCGGTCAAGGCGCGCTATTAACAAGGATACGACGGAGTACTCAATGCTCGCGACAGTGATAAACGCCCTCGCCATCGTCGCGGGCTCCGTAATAGGCTTGCTATTAAAAAAAGGCCTTTCCAAACGCTTCGAGACCGCCATTTTCACGGCTGCCGGCATCACCACCATCGTCATCGGCATTCAGATGGCCCTCAAGACCAGCCATGTCCTCGCCTTCGCTCTCGCCCTCATAGCCGGAGGGCTGATTGGCACTGCCATAAATATCGAAGACGCCGTCCTCCGCCTCGGCGAAAAATTAAAAAACCGCTTCGCTCACGACGAAGAGAGCGGAAATTTTGCCCTCGGCTTTCTAAACGCGTCGGTGCTCTACTGTTCCGGGGCCATGGCCATCATCGGCTCTTTCAAGGCAGGCACCGAGGGCGACTACAGCATCCTTTTCACTAAAAGCATCCTGGACGGCGCCCTCTCCATACTTTTCGCGAGCGCCATGGGCATCGGCGTGGCCTTCTCGGCCATCTCGGTCCTCGTCTACCAAGGCCTCCTAACCCTCGTCTCGATGTGGCTAAAGCCCTACGTTACCCCCCTTATGCTAGCCGAGCTTACCGGTATCGGCGGGGCTTTCGTCCTGATGATCGCATTTAATCTCCTAGACATCAAAAAACTAAAAACGGGCGATTTTCTCCCTGCCCTCGTCCTAACCGTACTCTTCGTCCTTGCTATGCCCTATGTAACCTTTCTTTAAGTCTGAGGTTACATATACGTCATATGTGTGTATGAATTAGGTGGAGGAAACTGATCGTTTTTGCATCTATTGACATTTTTTCCCGTTTTCTGTAAATTTGTTGCATCACGTCGCAGGGTAGAGCAGTTGGCAGCTCGTCGGGCTCATAACCCGGAGGTCGCAGGTTCGAGTCCTGTCCCTGCTATAGGCTTCTGTACGGCACCTATATGTAGCATCAATCAGGCTAAACCCTGATGGAGCCTAGTTTTAAGGCCCTGGAGAAATCCGGGGCCTTTGCTTTTTTTATCCCTCTATTGACCCTTTTTGCCTTCGAATGGTAGACCATAGGTAGACATACGTAGGCAGGGAACCCGCTATATGTGCGGGAAGGGGGCCGTGTGGGTGTCTTCATTAGGGAAAAACGCGGGCGCTTGTACTTGGATTATCGGCTCAACGGGCGGCGGAAATGGGAAGCCCTCGGCATTACACTCGGGCCTGACGAGAAAATGAACAAGGAAGCCTACCACCTCGCCGAAATAATCCGCTCAAAGCTAGAGCTTCGTTTCGTATCCGGGGAGCATGGCCTACTTGATCCAAGCGCCGGGCGGCGCTCCCTTGTTTCCTTTGCCGAAGAGCTCGCCGAAAAACAGCCGCCGAAGAATGCCCTCCCGAAGTCCATTCGCTATCTCAAAGAATACGCGGGAGAGGTTCAGCTCGCCGCTATTACGGAAACCTGGCTGGAAGGCTATCAGGCCTTTCTCCGTGAGCGGGATAGCCTGGGGGAGTCTACCTGTGCGAAATACTACGCGGCCACTGTCTACGTACTTCGGCGCGCGGTTAGGGATAGGATTCTGCCCCGGAACCCGGCGGAGGCGGTCAAAGGTATGACTGTCCCGGAATCCGTCCGCGTTTACCTCTCGGCCGAAGAGCTCGGGAAGCTCGCGGCCTGTCCACTCGGGGGCGAGCTCGGGGCCGAAGTCCGGCGGGCCTTCCTATTCGGAGCTTGTACGGGCCTCCGCGTCTCTGACCTCCGCTCCCTGGACTGGGGAGAGATACAACGGGACCCGCTACAGATTTTGAAACGGCAAGGCAAGACGGGCCGCGTGGTAGCTGTTCCCTTGAATGAGTCCGCCTGGAAAATAATCAATGATACGGAGATTCACCGCCGGGAGGCTCCCGTCTTTCCGCTCCTCTCGGCCTCGAAAGCCAACACGAATCAATACTTGAAGGCGTGGGCGAAGGACGCGGGCATTGATAAGCCTATAGGCTGGCATACTGCGCGCCATACCTTTGCAACGTTGTCGCTTGAAGGCGGGGCGGACTTCTCTACGGTCTCGCGCATGCTCGGGCATACGAAAATTGCTACCACAGCGATCTACGCGAAGACCACGGATAAGGCGAAGCGCTCGGCCGTGGAAGGGCTTCCGGAACTGGATATAAAAACTAGGGGGAAGGCATGAGCGAACCGAAGAGTGTTGAAATAATCCAGGCGGAGTTGAATGCAGGCTCATTGGAGGAAGTCCAAGCCTTGGAGCTCGCATTAGTATGGCGAGGTTATTGGCTGGAAAGAAAAAGAGAAGCCTGGGAGCGCGCGGCCCAAATTAACGCCGACACGGCCGAAAAAATCCGCGCAGGATATGAAGCGTCCCATCCCGTTCCACAATATGGGCGGGGACAATTCCTTGGCTATTCTGTAGTCTTATCAGAGCGTGATGAAACTAAAACTGAGAAGGAAGAGCTGAAGAATTGCGAAACTGCAATATCAACGGCTGATGCTTTCATTCAAGCCTTCCAAAATAATATAGACCGTTTGAAGAATCCGCCCCCCGCTCCGCCGAGGATTAATTTCCAGGGTGGACTAAAAGAATTAGCGGTATGGCTTGCAGATCAAGAGGGGAAAATTGACCATTTAGGAGACAAGACAGTAGCCGCACTCTTTTCGTGCAGAGGGAAGCCGGTGAATCCAGACAGCTTAAAAGTAACCAGGAATCAGTGAAGGTTAATATCAGGTAAATATTTTCTCGGGCTGCGGTAAATACGCGGTAAATACGCGGTAAACCAAATAAAGCAAATAAAAAGATAGCCTCATCCATAGAAGCTCACCAATGGAGGGTGGAAATTATGGATGAGAACCGAACACGGCTAGAGGGCGCACCATTTACGTTAGGCGAAGCCGCCCACTATCTCGGCCTATCTAGGAGTTTTCTCTACAAGCTAACGAGTCAAGGCAAGATTGCCCATTTCAAGCCCGCAGGCGGAAAGCTCTACTTCAAGCTGGAAGACCTGGACGGCTACCTATTCCGAGGCCGGCGCGCTGCTGATTATGAGCTCGCCAAAAAAGCGGACGCGGTAGTGAACAGGGGCCGAGCATGAAGCGGCCGGATTTCGTGTACCGCTTCAAGCGGCATAGAGAAGATGGCCAGGGGACGCGTTTTGACCTTGTAGGTTGGGACGGGCCTGGATGCTATGCGCCCCTTATGTGCCCGCTGAAGCGAAGTGGGGAGCCAGTCGTCTATGTGAACCGCTGGCGCTTGAAGGCTGGGACTGCCCCGGACCTGCGCAAGGGCGGCCTAACCCTCGCGGCTCCCGGCAAGCGGAAGGGCGACAAAGGCCGGAACCTTTCTAGTATTTATGAGCCTTCGCCCGAGCATCCGGCTCAGGGCTTTGGGGACCTTGGGCCACGCGTTGACGCTATCCTAACCCGCCGTGACGAGCTCGCGGGGACGTTGACGGTCCTTGTGTTCCTCGGCCTCGGGCTTCAAGCCGAAACGCTCTTTCTTTCGTGGACTTCCGGCGGAGTCTCGGAAGAGCTCGCGCCTGCCCCGCCCATCCTCGGAGGCGGTGGGCTCCCGCCCTCTCCGCCGGGAAGTCTAAATAACAATGTCCACTTGGCTACAGATATTGAAACATGACGGACTCCATTAGCGTCTTTCTGCCGGATGCCCTCGCGCCGCTTGACCGCCTTGCGGGGCTCCGGCCTCTACGCGGGGAAGGATGCTACCTTGGCACGCTTGGGGGGCTCCGGATAATTCAAGGCGTGCAAGGTGTCTTCGTTCGGGGCTCCCTTCCTAAATACTTGAATGGTGAGAATGCTCTACCTTTGACCCGCCAAGCAGTACGCGCGGCCCTCGGAAAACTGGAAACGGAAAGCGGCATGGATCTGAAAATAGGCAGGGTCTATCAGCTTGAAACGGCCTGCACGCTTCCCGTGAATGACCCGCCCCGAGAGTATCTAGCCGCATGGGGACCGCTCGCGCGCTTCAAGAAAAGCACGCATGGTAATGGGGATACAGTTACGCTTGCGAATGGCGGCCGGTCTTTCTCGGGCTATGATAAGGGCGAAGAAATGGCCCCGGAGGCCCTGCCATGCCCCTTAGCAGGTCTCTACGCTCTTCGGCTAGAATCTTGCTGGAAACGCGGCTTGAAGCGCCTCTATGGGCGTTTATTGAATCCGTGGGAGGCTTCGGAGCCTGAAGCCTACGGGCAGGCTGTCCGGGCTTGGGCGGCATTTTACTTCAAGATTCCAAAGCGCCGGGAGGTGTGTTTATCTATGGACGGAATGACGCCGAAAGGCTTTGAAAGAACTCTCGCGGCCCTTGGGCTTCAATCCCTCGGTTTAGACCGCGCGCAAGAGATCATCCGGGATGGCCTCGCCTCCGGGGCATTGGACCGCGTGAAGGCCTCTAGAATGCGCGCACTTTTCCGAGAGCTTGCGAAGGATGAACGAATCACGAACACGGATCCATTGACCGCCGAGATTGACGAGAAGGTCCGAGCCGTGGCGCGCTTCGCTCGCTGAAAATGTGTTTGAACCGTCATAACGCGCCAGATTTTGTACACGAAAACGCAACATAACGTCCCAAAATTGCGGACCATAGCGGGGCATTCTCAACACGGGAAACGGTACATAGCGGGACAGCGAAACGAACCCTAGCGAACCGGGGATACCGTGCCATATCGTGACAGCTTTAGAGCATAGCTAAGCGTGGGAAACGGTCCATAGCGGCTAAAGAATAACGCCGCATAGCGCCGCAGATTATTGATCTTACAAGATCATGGAGGATCAGGCCGAGAGGTATAGTGAAGTGAGAACAGGACGAAAACCGTGGCTGAGGTGACGAGGCCCGCTCCCTCGGTCACGGGCAGCCCTTTTATTTCTTCATTTGATCAAGAGCCCAAAGAAATGCGTTAAAAGGAGCTTCATCTTTGTTTTTTGGAATTGAGTAGTAAGCGTCCACTAAAGCTAAAAAAGTACCCCAGCTTTCCTTGGTTGTAATTCGTTCTGTGAGAGAAGTGAAAAACTTTTGAAGTGTTGCTTTATCATATTCTTGTTGATCCAATATCTTAGCCGAGAAAACAAGACCGCCCATAAACCCCATTAATTGAGATAGTTTCTCATCTTTGTTGTTTTGATTCCATACATCAGCGGCAGACTCTTGGGCATAGACACTAATTGGAAGTAGAAAAACAAGAAGGAGGCACCAAAGTTTTCTCACGTTTTTCTCCTGAGCTTAGTATGTGGTAGGTGGATTCAGCTCGCAAGGGGACAGATTCACGCATGGCCGGCAGGAGCTGAAACGGTGCATAGCGGCGCAATCTTGCGAACATGAGTCTTGCCGCTTTGTCTTTTCTTCCACTTTGTGCCGGTAGACCATTGGTAGACATAGCAGGGGCATTATTCAGTATTTCTTTTCCATGATATCAAATAAAAAAGTATTGCAAGGTAGAGTCCTGTCCCTGCTATAGGCTTCTGTACGGCACCTATATGTAGCATCAATCAGGCTAAACCCTGATGGAGCCTAGTTTTAAGGCCCTGGAGAAATCCGGGGCCTTTGCTTTTTTACTTAACTACATTGACTTCACGACATAGCTGGAATCTAAAGCTTATATCGAATATTTGCATTTTTTTTGAGTTCTCATGCAACCAAATGACACAGCAACAGTCCTTGTTCTTATGTCGTAGCCGTTGGAGGAGATGGACATGGGTAAGTATGGGCTCAAAAGTCTGAAAATCGGGAATCTCATCGCGAGGATCCCTATAGTACAGGGCGGAATGGGCGTTGGTATATCTCTATCGGGCTTGGCGGCGGCTACAGCTAATGCAGGCGGGGTCGGTGTCATCGCGGCGGCGGGGATCGGCCTTCTCGAGAGCGATGGCATTAAGGATTTTCTCGGGGCGAACCTCCGCGGATTGCGAAAAGAGATCAGGCGAGCGCGAGAGCTAACGCGCGGGATCCTCGGCGTCAACATTATGGTTGCGTTGAGTAATTTCGTCGACTTAGTGAAAGCGGCGGTAGAGGAGAAAATCGACATCATATTCGCCGGGGCCGGCCTCCCCGTAAATCTGCCCGAATTCGTAAAAGGCAGTTCTACGATGATAGCGCCCATCGTCTCCTCGGGCCGCGCCGCCACTCTTATCCTAAAAAGGTGGAGAGACAAGTATTCGTATACTGCTGACGCGGTCGTTGTCGAGGGGCCGAAGGCGGGCGGGCACTTAGGCTTCAAGAGCGAGCAGCTCGCCGACAGTAATTTCGCCCTCGAGAAGATACTCGTCGATGTCATTGAGGCCGTAAGGCCCTTCGGGGAAGAGGCTGGCCGGAACATCCCCGTCATTGCGGGCGGCGGAGTCTATACAGGGGCCGATATTCGCCGCATCCTCGAACTCGGAGCCTCGGGGGTGCAGATGGCGACCCGCTTCGTCGCGACCGAGGAATGCGACGCCTCGCCGGCCTTCAAGAACAGTTATGTCGAGGCCCGCGAGGAAGACCTAGAGATCATATCGAGTCCCGTCGGCATGCCTGGGCGAGCTATCCGCAACGCATTCCTCGACGATGTCTCCTCGGGTCTCCGCAAGCCTTTCTCCTGTCCTTTTAAGTGCATCGTCACCTGCGATTATGAGAAGGCGCCCTATTGCATCTCCCTAGCCCTGTACAACGCCCAGAAGGGTTGTCTCGACAAAGGCTTCGCCTTCGCGGGAGCCAACGCCTATCGCGTCGATAAGATCGTGAAGGTGGGCGAGCTCGTAGACTCCCTCGTCGCGGAATACGAGGAGTCGGGCCGGGAGGCCGACCAGGGCTAGGGGATAGTCGGGCCCATTCCTTCGATCTGCCTAAAGCGCGTATAATCCAGCTTATGCTTCTATACTCGGGCAGAGGCATTCCCATCGTCATGCCCCCAGAGGACGGGGACGCCCTAGCCGATTGGTTCGAGGCTGAGTATCCGGAAGAGTTCTGCGCGAGCATAAGCTTCGAGCCGGACTTCGTGGACTCGCTCTGCGCCGCGGGCTTTATTCCGATGGCTACGAGAGACGATGGGGATGGCGAGTACCTCATACCCAAGATTCATACGATCAGATCGGTGATGGATCCTCGCGAAATCCTCGTGACGAGGACCGCGCGACGCGAAAGCTCCCGTTACTCCTTCGGCCTCGACGCGCGCTTCGGCGACGTGCTCGACGCCTGCGTCGAGACGCACGGCGACGATTGGCTTCGGCCCCCTCTCCGGGAATCCTGGGTCGAGCTCTTCTATTCAAGACAAGAGAGACGCTGCCGTTTCTCCTCGATGGAGCTCTACGCCGAAGGCAAGTTCTCCGCTCGCGACATCCTTGTCGCGGGCGAGATAGGCGTCTTCGTCGGCTCCTGCTACACGAGCCTGACGGGTTTTCGCCGCGAGCCGGGTTCGGGAACGGTGCAGCTCGCGGCGTCCGCGCGCTATCTCGAGGCGTCGGGGGTGGGACTCTGGGACCTCGGCATGCCCCTCGACTATAAAGCCACTCTAGGAGCGCATAACGTGTCGCGGAGCGAGTTCCTCCGCCTTTTCCGCGCCGCGCGCCTAAGCTCGCCGATTCTGGCCGCGGGGCCCTTCCCTGCGCGCGAGCTCATCGACCGCCGCGTCCGCGTCGCCGCCCTCGCGACCGACGAAAGCTCCGGATAAAGCCCTACTTCACCCTGATCCCGTTGACGAACTCCGTCTCCGTTCTCAAGGCCGAGCTCGACAAGGAGAGCGCCCGCCATACGACGTCGCGTTCCAGTTCCTTGCCGGTGGCCGCCTCGATTAGCCTCGATACGGTTTCCGCCATTGCCGCGGAATCGCCGCCATCCCCGGCTCCGGAAGCCAGGGTCCTCGCAAGGATGAGATAGCTCGCGCCCGATTCGGCTGCCGTCTTGAGCGCGTCGGCGTCGGAGCCCGCGGAGTCAGCCGCGAGCGTTCTCGCGCCGAGGGAGCTTATGCGCGGATCGGGCGGGAGGGCGCCGATGAGGCGCTCGTTGATAAGCCGAGCCTCGGCGGCAGCGTTCTGGGAAAAGGGTCCGTCGGCAAGGGCGAGGAGACGCACCGAGACGCCGCTCGCCGCCAGTAAGGCTATGCGGCGAGCCTCGTTCTCGAACTCAGTATGGCCGGGATCGGGCGGCGGCACGCTCGTCGGTTCGACTATTGCGTCTAGTTCGATGCGGCGGCTGCGAGCCTCGCGCGCGACGTCGGCGAAGCCTATCTTGCCGCGGGGCTCGGGGTGGGGAGGAGCGTCGCCGACGAGGATTATCTGGCGCCTGTCGGCCTGCCACTCGAATTCGGTAGCCGCCGCGAGGAGGGCCTCGTATACGGCCTCGGGTATATCGCCTCCGCCGTAGACCGAGATGCTTTTCAGGTTGCGCTCGAAGGCATCGACATCGGAGGTGAAGGGGTACTTCCTGGTTATATATTCGTCTGGCCAATAATCCTTGTAAAGCATGAGCCCGATGCGGCAACTCTTAAAACCAGCGACGCGGGAGCGGATCATCGGCCCGAGGTTCTTCTTGATATCGTCGATGTAGGGGACCATGCTCGCCGTCGTATCGAGGCATACTACGAGGTCGAGGCTCATTCCCGGGTCGGCCTGGATCGCCGCGACGATCTTGGCCGATGTGCGGTCGTCCGCGGGCGGCGGCGGAGCCGATTGTTGCGGCTCCGGAGTTGCCGAGACAGGCTTCGCTTCCGTAGCAAGGGGCGGCAGGGGCTTGGTCGATACCTCTATCTGGTAGGGATTGTCCTGGAAGGCGCCAGCGTAATCGGCATAGGGCTTCGCGAAGGAGCGAATATTTATAAAGGTGCCCTTGCCCACCGCCACCGCCCCCGAACGGCTCCATGAATAGCCATAGGCGAGTACGGGAGGGATTAGTATTCGGAACGCCCGCCCGAAGGCCGCGTCAGGCAGGGGCGTCGATGAGATGAGAGAATAGAGCTTGCCCGCGCTCGGCAGGGCGCGGCCGTTGAGCATTCGCTTCTCGTTTCCGTTGACTTCGTTATACTCTGTGGCGCGATAGGCGAAATTGTCGGCCTTCATCGCGGGGTCCTTGGTCGACTCGGTGAGAAGAACGGAAGCTATCTCGGGTTTTTCACGCACATATAGATTGTAGCCGCCGTCGTCTCGCGCCTCGATGCGGACGTCGAGCGGCCCTATCGCGAGGCCTTGGGCGCCGAGGATATCGGGAAGGCCCGCGCAGAGCAGGGCAGCCGCGAGGATAAAGGGCCGTCGGCATCTTGATTCCACCTACTATAGATCGGTTTGCTTCGGGGCCGATATTAATGCGAGGCTTTACAGCGGCTGTGGAGGCGCATATCATGCCGGAAGATCCCTTAGTGGAGGCAAGCGATGACCGCTGTCGAGGAATGGCGCTATGAGACTATTGGCAAGGCAGCCTGTGAGGCCTTGAGGCGCTCGGGCTTCGACGCGCGCTTTGTCCTCAGGGGGGAAGAGGCCCTCGATCAGATCGCCTCCATCGTGAAACCAGGCATGAAGGTTGGCTTCGGCGGATCCATGACCCTGCGCGCCATCGGCGCCCCCGAAAAGGTGAAGGAGCTGGGCGCCGAGGTCCTGGACTATAATGTTCCCGGCCTCGATCCGAGCAAGAAGCTTGAAATACTTCGAGCCCAGCTCACCTGCGACCTTTTTCTCTCGAGCTCAAACGCGGTGACCTTGGAAGGCGATATCGTAAACGTGGACGGCAACGGCAATCGCGTCGCCGCCCTCAGTTTCGGGCCCAGGAAGATTGTCGTCGTCGTGGGGGCGAACAAGATCGTGCGCGATCTGGACGAGGCCCTTGCGCGGCTCGAGACATCGGCCTCGCCCATGAACAATAAGCGCCTCGAGCGCCCCAACCCCTGCGTAAAATCCGGCACCTGCGAGGATTGCCGGGCCGAGACGAGGATTTGCCGCGTCTACCAGATTCTCAGACGCAAGCCGAGCCTCTCGGACTTCACCGTCATCGTGGTTGGGGAAGCTCTAGGCTACTGACCTGCTTTTCCGGCGGGGATGAAGTCCTCGCGCAGGGCCTTGCCGTCCCTGTCTCGGAAGGCGAGCGCGATTCCGGCGGCGCTAATGTCCAGGTCGAGCCTGCCGAAGACGCCTTGCTTAAACCAAAGCGAGGCGGGCGAGTGGTATGAAGGCTCGGGATCGAGCGCTCCGCCCATCGCCCCGATCAAAGCGTATTTTACGCCCCGGTGTTGCAGGAGCTCCATGTAGTGGTTATGGCCCGAGACGACGAGGGCGACCTTGTGGCGCTCGAGAATGGGAGCGACCCTCGCGATGGTTCCGGGATGATCGTAGTAGCCCAGACCGTACTCGTCCACGTAGCCGGACGCATAGAAGAAGCAGTGCGAGAGCGCGATGACTTGCTTGCCCGCGGGGAGGGCCGAGAGGGTCTTCTCGAGCCAAGCCGCCTGGGCGCGCCCGAAGCTCTCAGAGCCCCACAGCAGATTGAGCACGACGATCTCGGCCGGTCCCGCGCTCATCGAGTAGTAGAAAGGGCTTCCCGAATCCGTCCGCATCGACGAGGGGAAGAAGTACTTCCGGAAATGGTACTGCCCGTCGATGAGGCCGTCATGGTTGCCAAAAAGAGGCCGAAGCGGCAAGCCGCCTAGGAGGGAGGAGAGTTCGGCGGCTTCTTCGTGCCAGCTCGCGTCCTCCATGCCCGTCTCGACGTTGTCGCCGAGTATGAGGAAGGCGTCGCGCCTCGGGCTCGCGGCGGCTACGCTTTTTATTATGGCCGTTCGAGCGGCCGCGTCGGATGTGGAGGCGCCATAGTGCGGGTCGGAGGAAAGGGACAAATGCACTGCGCCGCCCGAGCCTGGTATCCCGATGGCGGGATCGACGAGGGTGACCGAGGGAATGGGCGTCGCAAGGGAATGCGCCGTCGACCACGCATAGGAGAAGAGCCCGAGCGCTAGAAGGATGGCCAGGGCCGAGAAGGCGAGAGTCGCGGCTGCTAGGGCTCCTCCACCCTTCCTCGACCGGTCTTTTAGTCGGGGCAGGGCGATGAGGCCGAGGAGTAGGGGTATCAGGCCCGCGGCGCCGATAAGCAAAAAGTTGCGCCGCCAGGGCGGGTGCCATTCGAAGAGACCGAGGGTGCTCTCCTTGGAGAAGAACCAGGATAAAAGGGCGGCGATCGCCAGGGCGGCCACAGCGGCCATCGCTATAGCGAATTTCTTCGTTCTTATGCTCATATTCCCCATTGTATCCGCATTACTCGACTAGTCCAGGATTTTTTGGTTCGGCGAGACGATAGCCTTTCCCGCCGCCAGTCGGCCATCGGGGCCAACGTCGAGGACGGGGACGTCGTCGTAGCGGCCGGAATTATTCCAGAAGGTGAGGCCCAGGTTGACCGAATCGCGCACGCCCGCCACCTCTCGCTTTACGTAATCCAGGCCGTAGTAGGCGCGGTCGTAGCTGACATTGAGGAAGAAGGCCTGTACATAGGGCCTGACGACCACCTTCTTTCGGGCGATGTACGCTGTGCGGAGGGCCCCTATCTTGTAGATGCGGTAGGGCCTCTGCTCCGCGGGAGACTGCGCCAGGAAGCCCTGCTCGAAGTGGGAGGGATAGAGCATTGGGCAGATGACATCGACGTACTTGGCGAGGAGCTCCACGTCCTGGCCCGTTCTCACGCCGGAGCGATACCAGCCGTTGGCGCCGTAGATGTCGATGCTGATCGGCGCCGCGATATTGTCTCTGGCGAAGCGAAGAAAGGAAGCGAGGGCGCTCTCCTTGTCCATTCCCGGGTCCTTCCATCGATACGAGGCGTCGCCTATGTTCGCGCCGTCGGTGGGGAAGCGAATGTAGTCGAACTGCACCTCGTCGAAGCCGCGCTCTACCATCTCGTTGGCTATCGCGACGTTGTAGGCCCAGACTTCCTCGCTATAAGGGTCTACCCAGTACTCCTGAATCGTCGCCCTCTCGTCTTGGGCGTCGATGCTCTGGACGGCTTGCGGCTGGGGCGGCAAAGGGCCCTCGTCAGGCGCCGCCACAGCCTTGGGCGCGAGGATCGCAGACCCGGGCGCGGGCCCAGCAGGCATTTTGACGCTATTGTAACCCCGCCACGCCGTGTTCGACCTCGAGTCCCACACCGCGTACTTGCCGCCCTCGAATTTATAGGCCACCTCGTCTTTGAACACCGGAATGCGCGCTATAAGGTAGCGGCCCTTGGCCTTCCATTCTCGAGCGAAAGCCTCGACGTCGAGGGGGCTCGAGACCTTGCCAATCTTGCGCAGCAGCGGGTCGCGGGGCTCGAAGCGAAGGCGTCCGAAGTCGTCTTTCATATCGACGACGACGGCGTCGAGACGGCGGGCGTCCATCACGGCGTCATACTTGGCGCGCGGCCCCGCGTTGACGACGAAGCCGGTAGACAGGTAGAGGGCGCGTTTGTTCTCGGCCAGGGCTCGGTAGGGTTTCCGGTCCTTGAACGAGATAAGCCAAAGCTCCGAGAGGGAAGACTGCCTCTCGTCCTCGGTCCAAGATATGCAGAGGATCTGCCAATCGGGCTTGGCCCTCTCGGCGGCGCGCGCGATCATTGTCGCGCCATCGTCGGGCAGGGCCCGACCCGATGAAGGATCCAGTCGGGCTATATAACCGTCGGCGACGAAGCGTAGACTCCCGTCGGAGAGGAGATCGAGCGACTCTGCGCAGCCGAAGTCGGGGCTATCGGCCCAGACGGTCGTAAAGGCCTTGGCCTTCGCTTCCATTTTGTAGATGCGGGGAATGAAGCTGTCGGAGGCCCATATCGATCCGCTTTGGCCGGGGACGATATCGGCGATTTCCTCGACGCTGGTAGTTCCAAGGATCATCCCCAGCCCCGCGTTGGCGGGCGCCCAGCCGCCCGAAGCGAGTTTGCGGACAAAGAGCCCCTTGATCGGATGCGAGGCCCAGAGTGCGCTCTCGCCCGTGCCGGGATAGGGCGCGAGGGACACCGCCTTCAGGCCGGTCGTATCGACGGGCGTGCCATAGGATTTCCAGGATTTACCGCCGTCCCGCGTGACAAAGGCGGCGTCCTTGGTGCAGGTGGCGAGGGTAAGGGGATCGGTCGGGTCGATCTCCAGGTCCTTGAGATCCTGGGTCTCGGTCGAGAAGCTCTTTCGGCCATCCTCGACGCGCTTGTAGGTTCTGACGGGCAGTCCCGCGGAACGGTCCTCGAAGACGCCAAGCTCCGAACTGTAGAGCACGCCGAGCGAGCTGAGGAAATACCAGCCCGCGCTCGACTTGATGATTTTGCGGACTTCTCCATCGAGCCAGAGCGGTACCGCCCTCTCGCCGCCGCCCTCGATCCGATAAAGGCCGGCGTCATAGCCGGCGAGGAAATCCTGGGGCACGGCCGTCGATGGAAGATCGCCGGGCCTCTGCGCGGAGGGAGCGAGCGCGAACGCGGGTAGAGCAAAGACCACGGCGGCCACGGCGGCGGTCAGAATGCGAAGCTTCATGCGAACTCCATGCCGGGGAATAGACTTCTATACTATCGGAGCGTAGGGGCTTTGATAAGAGCGGTCTTCACGATCGACTGCGTCGGCGCGAGCGGCTTTCCGGAAAAGGCGCACGAGGACGGCCCATCCCGTTACCAGGAGAGGAATGACCGCGAGGCTGAGCCCCGAAAAGAGGAAGAAGTCGTAGAGTCCATGAAAGAGGACGGCCCAAACGAGGCCGCGGAACCAGGCGGCCTCTTTGCCCGCCTCTATTTTGGAAAGGCCTATGTAGTAGCCCATGATTCCCGAGAAGAGGGCGTGCCCCGGAACCGCGGAAAAAGCGCGCGCAAAGAGAACGCTCGCGTCGCGGTAGCCGTAGATGAAGTTCTCGACGAAAGCGAAGCCCATGCTTACGCAGATGGCGTACACTATGCCGTCCGCTCGCTCGTCGAATTCCGGCCTCCGGAAAATATAGCGCTTGATGAAATAGAGCTTGACCGATTCCTCGACGAGACCCGCCATGGCGAAGGCGTAGAAGAATCGAGAGAAGGGCGAGGAGCGCTCCGGGGCGACCAACCCAACCCCGAACTCGATTGCCGCCGCGGGTATGACGGCTAAAAATCCGTAGAGGACGCTGCGCACGATAAGGCCGATGGGCTCGGGTCTCGCCCTGTCGAGGCGCCTAAGATAAAGAAGGATGACAAGGGCGGGGAGGGCGGCGAGCAGGAGCGAGAAGACCAGGGAGTGCATGGGCGCTGAGTATACCCTAGTCTTCGGTTTTGAACCGGCCGATAGCCTCAGCCAAGGCGCGCGTGGAGGCGAGGCTCTTGGCCTGGCTGTCGGCTATGCCCACAAGCTCGGCCGCGATCGCCTCGGCCCGAGAATCGATATCGCTCACGCCTTCGCTGAGGGCGCCCGTAGCGTCGTCGATCCTCAACATCTCCTCGCGGTTGGATCGAATGCCCTTCTCCATTTCGCCGTAACCGCCCATGACCTCCGTCGCGATATTGGAGAGGGAGGCGCCGATGCCGACCACGTCCTTGGAACCCTCGGCTATCTCCTCCATGGCAGTCGCGATCTCGTGGAAATTTTCCGAGAAGAGGGCGACTTCATCGGCGATGGACCCATAGGAAGATGCATTCGCCGCGCTCTCCGCCGAGGCCTCGACGATGGAGTCCGAGATCCGCGCGATGAGGTCCCGGATCTGCTTCGAGTTCGAGGCGGTCGATTCCGCGAGGATCCGGATCTCCTGCGCGACTACGGCAAAGCCGGCGCCTGAGTCCCCCGCGTGCGCGGCCTCGATGGCCGCGTTCATAGCGAGGAGATTCGTTCGCGCGGCTATCTTCGCGATGATGTCGCTTATGCCCTTAACGTCCCCCACGAGGGCGTGGATGCCCTGGATTCGCTCGTTCGCCCGCTCGGTCTTGGTCCTCTCCTGAGCCGCGACCTCCGCGAGCGAAATAGCCTTTTCGCGCCGGGTCCTGGTCATCGAGTTGATGTTTTCGATAGAGCGGCCGATCTCCTCCGTGGCCGACGAGCTCTCGAGGATAAGGTTTCCCTGCCGTTCCATGAGGCCGGCGAGGGAAGCTATGTTGCTGGATATCTCCTCCACCGCGGAAGACGACGAGGAGACGCTGGCGCGCAGCTCGCCAAAGCGCCGGTCCAGGCCTTTTACCCGGCCGGCAATGCCCTCGACGTTGGCCGAGGCGGCCTCGACCGCACGTCCGGTGTCCGCGTTGCGCGATTCCGTTTCCCCGGCCAAGGCCTTGAGCGAGGAGATCATCGCGCGGATTTCCGCGACCGCGACGTCGAGAAAGGCGGAAAGCTCGACTATCTCGTCGTTGCCCGCCAGCGCGGCGCCGCGGGAAAGGTCGCGATCGGCGACCGCCCCCAGCATCGAGCGGAAGGCGGCGAGCTTTCCGCCGAGGAAGCGCGAGAAGAGCAGGAGATACGCGACCAGGCCCGCGGCCACGGCGACGACGAAAAGCGCCATGTCGCGAATAACCGCCGCGCGCTCGCGGGCGGCAATCTTCGTTTCGAGGTAGTTCACTATCGCGGTCATGTTGTCCGCGACGAGCCCTTGGACCCTTTTGTAGCCGTCGGTGGCCGCCACGTAGCTCGGGAAGGCCGCGATCGACTTATTTATATTGATTTCCTTGAAGAGTCCGTGCACGGCGGAGAGATTATCGCCGTAGGCGTCCTGGATCGCCGACACTGTAGCGGCGGCATTCGCCGTCGAGCGCTGCATCGCGTCCAACAGGATCGTGTAGGCCGTTTTGACTTCGTCGCCCCCATCCGCGACGGCCGATTTCAGGAGCTTGTCGCCGAGGAAAGCCGGCATCACGCGGCCGAGCTCCGCCGCTGCCGCCTTGAAGTGCGGGAAGGCTATGGCGAGGCTGTCGGTGACGAGAAGCTCCTTGTACTCGGCCTCTAAACCGCGCATCGCGCCCTGGGTTCGCAATCCTTGCATCTGAAGCTGGGCCAGCCTGTCGAGGCGCGAGAGCGAGACGGATGCGATTGCGAACACTCCCGCCAGGGTTCCGATGGTGATTGCCGTTAGCGCGACGAGCTGGGTCTTAATCCGCATGCATAGACGATAGGACAATTCGCAAGCGACCGCAAGGGATTACTTGCGGTTTGTCAGTCCAGATTCCGCCCGTAGAGCCGCGACATCTCGGCGAGGCCGCGCGCGAGCTCGCTCGTGAAAGCGCCATCGGCCATACGCCATGCCCAGTTGCCCCCCAAGGTCGATGGCTTGTTCATCCTCGCCTCGGAGCCCAGAGCGAGAATGTCCTGGAGGGGGAATATCGCCCATGCCGCCGTGGACTTCATAAGCTCGCGTATGAGGGCGCGGGCCGGATCGGCCGGCGTGTAGCCCAGGTAGCGCTCGATGTACTCCCGTTCTGTCGGGCTAGCTTCCGCGATCCAGCCCGCGAGCGTGTCGTTGTCGTGCGTCCCTGTATACGCCACGCAGTGCTCGGTGTAGTTGTGGGGCAGGAACGCATTCCTCGGGTCGAAGGATTTCCCGCTCTCGAACTCGTCGAAAGCGAACTGGAGGATGCGCATGCCAGGGAGCCCGAGCCCGTCGCGAAGGGCCCTCACTTCCTCGGTGATGAAACCCAGGTCCTCGGCGATGATGGGAATCTCATCCCCGAGCGCGGCCTTGACCGCGGCGAAGAGCTCCTTGCCGGGAGCCTTTTTCCAGGCTCCTCGGCGCGCGGTCCTCTCGCCCGCGCTCACCGCCCAATAGGCCTCGAAGCCGCGGAAATGGTCCACGCGCAGAACGTCGAAGCGCTCGAGGGCGACGCGCAGCCGGCGGATCCACCAGACGAAGCCACGGGCGCTGTGCTCGTCCCAATCGTAGAGGGGATTGCCCCAAAGCTGGCCGTCCTCGCTGAAGTAGTCGGGAGGGACACCGGCGATCTCGAGTGGTTTTCCGGCATCGTCCAGGGAAAACAGGTCCCGATCCGCCCAGACTTCGGCCGAGTCCTCGGCGGCGAATATGGGAATGTCGCCTACGACCAGTATGCGCTCGGTATTGGCCGATTTCTTGAGCGCCGCCCATTGCTCCGCGAAAAGAAACTGCAAGGCTTCGTAGCGGTCAATAGCCGCCGCGCGCGTTTCGCGCTCGGCGGCGAGGGAGGCGGGATCGGCCATCGCGAGCTTCCTGGGCCAATAATTGTTCCAGAGCGCGCCTTGCCGCCCCTCGGTCCGGGCCTTCGCGTCGTAGTCGTCCTTGATCGCCCTGAAAAGGGAGTAGCTCGGAAGCCAGGACTCTTCCTTTGCCCTAAAGAACGCAAAAGCCTCGCGGCGTTCGGGCGAAGCGCCGGAGATGAAGGCCGAGGCCGCGCCATCGAGAAGGCTCCGCTTCCAGGGGATGACCGAGCCATAGTCGACCCTATCCCGAGGGAATGCTGGAGCGGCGCGCAACTCCCGGTGATCGAGGAGACCTTCTTCCGCGAGGAGCTCGGGGCTGATGAGCAATTCGTTCCCGGCGAAGGAGGAAAAGGGAGCATAGGGCGAATCGCCATAACCCGTCGGGCCCAGGGGAAGGACTTGCCAAATCCGCTGCCGCGCTTCCGCCATGCGTCCGATGAAGCTCAAGGAGGTGGGGCCCAGGTCCCCGATCCCGAAGGGGCCGGGGAGGGAGGTCGGGTGAAGGAGCAAACCGGAGAGTCTATTCATGCGCATGGACCGCGCCTCCGTGCAATACACAGATTGTATTTAAATAAACCGGTTTAGCAAGGACTATTGACGTCTTAACCCAAGCTCTGTCCCCCGAATCCACTGTAGTACATACTGAGTGTATGCGTATCGAGATAGAGCGGGGGCTGGAGAAAGCGGCAGGCATTATCGCGTCAAGCCGAAAGCTCATCGCATTTACCGGCGCGGGCATATCGGTCGAAAGCGGTGTGCCCGCCTTTCGCGGAGAAGGCGGGCTCTGGGGGAAAATCGATCCCGGGCTTCTCGAGATCGACCGATTCAACGCCGATCCTGAGGCCTCATGGGTTGCGATACGAGAGCTTTTTTACTCGTCTCGCCCTTCAGTTGGACAGTCCGGAGGCGGCAGGCCCGAACCAAACGCCGCGCACCGCGTTCTTGCCCGATGGGAAGCCGCGAGCATCCTCTCCTTCCTCGTGACCCAGAACATAGACGGCCTTCACTCGGCCGCGGGATCGCGCAAAGTGGCGGAATTCCACGGCTCGATCCGCGAGCTGCTCTGCCGCCGTTGCGGCGCGCGCGTTTCGGCGGGCTCCGAGGCCCTCGATTCGGGCCTGCTCGACCCGCTTCCGCCGCGCTGCGTCGCACCAGGCTCGGCTGGGCGTCTTTGCGGCGGCGTTCTCAAGCCCGACTTCGTCTTTTTTGGCGAGGGAATCCCGAGCGAGGCCTATGCTGCCGCCTTCGCCGCCGCCGAGTCGGCTGACGCCTGTCTCATCGTCGGCTCCACGGGCGTTGTCTATCCCGCGGCGCAGGTGCCGATCGCGGCGAAGCGGGCCGGAGCATTCGTGATCGAGATTGACCCTGGCGATACGGAATTCAGCGATAGTATCGACGATGTTCACATCAGGCTCGGTGCCTCGGAGGCCCTAACGCGTCTCGATGAGCTTCTGCACGGCTGAAATTCGCCCATTAACTACAAAATAGGGACATTCGTGTTTTTGAATATGTATTGGTGAGGAGACGGATCATGTGCTATTATTATATAGGATAGATATAGTCATGAACGGACAACGACTCCTCCTCGCCCTACGGGCGCTGCTCATAGCCCTGGCCGCTTCGGTCTCGGTTTTTTCATGCGAAATGTCGTCGGGTTTTCTCTCCGCTTCAGAGCGTAGTACGCTTTATACACTTACCTTAAATGCCGCCGACGGTTCGGCCCTGTCCGACGGCGTCGTCCTTCCCGCCGGCACCGGGATCGCGGCCATAGTCGCCAAGACTTCGGGAGCCGGCGATCCCGCCACCCTGGACTTCGCTCTCGCGAGCCTTGGCGGAGCGTCGGTGACCAAGCTTCGACTCGCCGCGCCTGGGGCTAAAGCCGACCCTGCGGCTTCGAAGAGCGTGGCAAGTATTGATGGGAAGCTCGAGGGCTTTGCGATACCCGCGGATTTGGCATCGGGAGCCTATGAGCTCTCGGTTTCCATCTCCGGGCCCGACGGTTCTCTCCTTCTGCAAGAAAAATTCAACCTTTTTGTAGGTGGAAGCCGACCAGTCATTAATTCGGTCTCTGCCTTCCCGCCCGCGGTGGAGCCGGGAACCGCCGTCCTCCTAAGCCTAACCGTCTCCTGGCTGTCATCTGCCAAGGAATCGGCAAATTCCGCCGCGGTCGCTTCTGCGGCGGTCGTGAAAGCCGCTTCCCTCGCCTCGGGGCCGGCTTCGACCCTCGCGCCGCAAGGGGCTAGCGATCCCTGGATCCGCTGGAGCAAAGACGGCGTCACCTTCGCCGAAGGCCTTCTATCCGCGGGCAAGGACAAGGTCGTCTGGTCGGCTCCTCGAACCGAGGGCGCTTATTCCATCACCGCCGAGGTTTTTCCCTCGGCGCCGCTCAAGGGCGCTTCCTTCTCGTTCAAGGCATCGGCCAGTCAGGATCTCAAGGTCATGGTGATTGCGGCTCCGGGCGGCAGCGGCAACGACTTCGCGGATCCTTTGGCCTTCTACTCCCTCCTGAGGCTCGACGGCAGCTTCGACGATATCGGCACGAGGCCGAGGAGCATCCAGCCGGATAGCTTCGGCTCCCCCCTCCTCGATACCTATTCGAGCGGTTTCGGCTATCGCTTCGGTCCTTCGGCGGGCGTCAACATTCCGGGTCTCATGCCGCCTTCCTCGTCAGGCAATCTCTCGGCCTTTTCCGTCATCCTGCGCCTAGATTCGAATCAGTCCGACGGTACTCTTGTAAGCTTCGCCTCGAACGACGGCTCCTACGTTCTAGTCTTGGGCATCAAGGACTGGAAGCCATACGCCGAGACGACGGTCTTCGGGAAAACGCTGCGCTCCACCGCATCCATAGCGATCCCACAGCCCCCCCTCACCATCGTCGCGTCTTTAAAGCCCGTGGGCGACAGGCTCTCGATCTCGTGGAGCGCCGAAGGGGAACGCATAGACGCGCCCTCCCTGCCCTTGCCGCCCGCTCCGCCCGATGGCAGAGCCACGCTGGGAGGCGCAGGATCTCTGCCAGGGGTCTACGATGGCTTTGGCCTCATGCTAGGCTCTTCCCCGCCTTCCTATCGGCTAGCCTCGAGGCGCAAATTGAAGTCTTCCCTAATTATCGCCGAGTCCTTCGAGGATGGGGTTCTCCCGGCCCTCTCCGTGGCCGCCGGCGCAGTGTCCCTTGCCTCGGGCGCGCTCGAGCTCGGGCCGGGCGCTTCGCTCTCGCTCGCTCCCTCTTTCAACCTCGCCTCAGCCCTTGTCGTAGAGGCTGATATCCAGGGCGATCGCGCCTCATGCTATCTGGTTCTCACGACCCCCGAAGGGGCGCGTATCCTCTCGGTCGGGGGAAGGGGCGATGTCCTCAACGCTTCCGGCGCGGCGGCGGGCTCCATCGATCCCGCCGATGGCAGGATCGCATTTACGCTCGAGCAGAAGGAAGCCGCCATTTATCTCCGCGGCGCCGGGGGCTCCGATCCCGTCGTAGTTCCTTCCTCGGCGAAGCGGCTTGTCCTCTCTTTAGAGAGGACGGGGGGCGTGGGCGGGGCGGCTATTAATAGGGTGCTAGTGAGAATTTCCGGGACGGCTTCGTCGCGGTAGTAGCCTTGCATCGCGGATTTTCTATGACTATACTGACAATTCAGCGCTTTCTCCAATCGCTCAACTGAAGTTGTCCAATAATCGACCGAGTTATCGGACAATCTGAATAATTTGGTTTTCGATGACGCGCCGCGCTAGATTACAGCCGAGCGTCGATAAGGAGCACTGAATGCGAAATGTAATAATGGCCGCAGTCGTAGTCGCGGCTATCACCCTCGCGGCTTCGTGCGTGAGCACTCCCGCGCCGCAGGCAACTGCACCCGCCGCGCCCGCCCAGAGCGCAGCCAACGATCGCGCCAAGGCTCTCGTCCAGGGCGGCGGCGACGCCGGTTCGCCCGTCCCGGCTCCCGCGGCTCCGGCCGTTTCCGTTCCCGCTATCGACCAACCCGCTCCAGCCGCCGGCCAGCTTAGCCCCGAAGAACAGACCTACCTCCAGAACTACCTCGCCCGCCTCAACTATATGGTCTATTACAACGAGGATGCGAAGATAGATCCCAAGCTCGCCAAGGTCGCCGTATCTCAAGCTAATCGCTACCTTCTCGAGAAACTGGGTCTCTCGGTAATCGATTTCGACCAGATCGAGAAGAACAAGAAGGACCAAAAGGCTTCATACGAGAGCGAGACGGGCGGTTCCATCGACCTCATCCAGTATCTCGCGCAGAAACTCAACGCCGATGTCTATGTCGAGATGGACTTCTCTCTCACCAGCGAGACGCGCGACGGCAAATTCTACGCATCCGCCCAGGGTTCGATGAAGATCTACGATACTTCGACCGCGACCCTCCTGGGCTCGGTTGTCCTGTCCAGCCAGACGGCTTTCAGTCCCAACTCCGCCGATGCCGCTGCGACCAACGCCATCGCCAGCACCGTCTGGATCGCGATGCCTAAGATGATAGACCAGTCCAAGTCGCTGCTTAAGAACTCGCTCACCCGTGGCATCCGTTACGAGGTCGTCATCCAGAAAACGCCGGATTCTAAGCAGATAAGTCAGCTGCGCCGCGCTCTCGCCAAGAAAATCCGCGAGGTCGAGCAGGTCTCCTATTCGGCCGGATCGACGAAGCTCAACCTTTATACTTTCCAGAAAGGCGATAAGATCGAGGACGCGATGTACGACGCCGGCGCCGCGGCCGGGATGAACGACATCAACCTCGTATACTCGCGCGGCAAGTCTTTCACCTTCGATTCCGGATTGTGAACAACCGGCGCGAACGGCGCGTGTAAGATCGCGCCGTCCGTCCCGTTTAGGGAGGGCGTCTGCCTTCTCGTTCAATGCGGCCGTCCCGGGCCTAAACTTACGGGGCGGAAGCGCAAGACCTAAGGAGGTCATCGTGAAAAAGATTCTTGGAATGCTAGTCGTTGCCCTGACCCTCGTCGCCGTTATCGGCTGCGCGAGCAAGCCTGCCACGCCGAGCGGCGTCAACCCGCCAAAGCCGACGATCAAGGTCTATCCTCCCCAGATCATCGAGCACAAGGGCACCGCCTTCGGCCGCGATTATCCAAAGTGGATGGACTCTGCCCTCGACGGGCCTAAGGCGGTAGAGAAGCTGCCCGATTTCGCCAACAAGTATATCGTCGTCGTCCAGGAAGACGGCATGGATCTCGCCGGCGCTCAGCTCGCCGCGTCGAGGCTCAACGCGCAGACAACCATCTCAGCCCTCATCTCCACCCGCGTCAAGGATACCTTCGCCGGCGCCCAGGTCGGAGACAAGGACAAGATCGAGACCTACATGGAGCGCGCGGTAAAGAGCGTTTCCGAGGCTACCTTCACCGGTTTCGCGATGGAGAGCGACTGGTGGGCCAAGCTCCAGACTTTCACCGCCGATGGCAAGACCGACAAGCAGGTCTACCGCGTCATCCAGATATGGGGCATCGACAAAGACATGCTAAAGAAGCAGGTCGAGAAGCAGCTCGCCGGCGCCGCCGCCGAGGAGCCCAAGACCGAGGCGAAGCAGAAGGCGATGGACCTGGTTCAGCAGTCCTTCTTCGACGGGTTCTGATGCGCCGCCGCCCCGTCGCGGGCGGCAATTCTCGAGGGCCGGCCGCCGCCATACCTGGCGGTCGGCCGGTTTTTTCACATGAGATCGGGCTTCGCAAAGGAGATCGCATGAAACGCAGCGTAATTTCGGGCTTGGCAGCGATGACTTTGGCCTTCGCGTCCTGCGCGTCGGTTCCCGCAGAGGGGAAGGCGCCCGATTGGATCTTCGCGACCCCGAAGCCTGACGCGGCCAACACCTACTTTGTCGGCTCGGCCTCCGATCCGAGCGGCGACGTCGCGGCAGCCACCAATGACGCGGCCGCCAACCTCATGTCTTCCATCACCCAATACATCGGCGTCAAGATCAACGTCGCCACCGACGCGGAGGCCAAAGCCACACTCGACTCGTATTCCGCCAAGATTAAATCGACGGTTACCAGCTCCTCCCAGAACCAGGTCTCGGGCTTTTCGGTCAAGGAGCGATTCGTCCAGACGGACAAGAAGACTAAACGCGTCACGGTATTCGTGCTCGCCTCCTACGCGACCGCCGACCTCGAGAAGGAGAAGGCGCGAATCGCGGACTTAATCAAGAAGGGAATCGAAGCGGTCGAGGGCCCTGAGCGCGAGGGCAACGCGCTGCTCGCTCAGAACCGCGGCTACGAGGCTGTCCGCAAATTCGTGGAAGCGGCGATCGCCGCCTCCGGCTCGAAGGTCGACAACGCCGACGTCTATTTCGAGCGCGACATCAATTCCGCGCGCACTTCCCTCTCCAGGATTCGCTTCGACGCCTCTGCTTCCGCGGGATACAAAGGCTTCGTAGGGCAAAATTTTAAGCAGCCTTTTATCGCCAAGGTCGTCTCGGGCGAGGGCAATGCCGCGCCCGGCGTTCCCGGCGCCGTCGTGCAGTTGAGCTACCAGCGAAAATCGGGAACGCGCCTCGTCTCCAAGACCGAGAGCGTCATGACCGACTCTTCCGGCGTAATCAGCTTCACGCCTCCCCCTCCCGATTTCGTAGGCAAGGCCAAGTTCGGTCTTAGACTCGATTTTCAGTCGACCATCGACCTCCTCGACAAGATCCCCGAGAAGTACGCTGCCTACAGGGATTCCCTGGCCGCCGAGCTCAAGGCCAAGATCGTAGATCTGCCCTACGAGGTCGTCTCCAACGCGCGCGGCATCGCTATGGCCGTCGCGATCCTCGACCTGGACGAATCGGGCGCCGCCGTCGCGGGAGCCCAGGCCCAGGCCGGCCTTATCGAGGCCCTCCTTCGCGAGAAGTTCAACGTCAAGGGGGTCGCGGTTCCCAAGGAGGCGCTTGTCTCGATGGACGAAGCGGCCGTCACTTCCGCCATTGCCGCTGCGGGCAAGTTCGAGCGCGTCGCCTTCGGCACGGCGAGCATCGCGAGCGTAAGCAAAGACGGCTCCAACTACCTCGCCACGGGCAAGGCGGAAGTCAAAGTGCTGGACATCGCGAGCGGGCGCATCCTGTACTCGGCGGAACGCGGCGCCACGGGCCTCGGCACGGACGAAAAAACGGCGCGGGCCTCGGCCTACCGCGAGCTTGGCTTCAATGCCGTCGGCAAGGACATGCTCTCCAACCTGCCTTGACCTGCGCCCTGCGAAAAAGGAAGGGCCGCCCGAATAGGCGGCCCTTCGCGTTGCGTCTACTTTTTCTGAAGTATGCCCAGCTCCTGAGGCTGGTTGGAGATGACGCCCACGCAGCCGAGGGCAAGAAGGCGCGCGGCCTCGGCTTTGTCGTCCACCGTCCAGGGCAGAATCGGATATCGCCCCAACTTCCTCCAGCGAAGAGAGGAAAAGCGCTTGACCTTGGTTTTGTCGGGCTTGAGCGCGTCAACCTTGCCTATCCATCGGCCTTCGCCATGACGCAGGTACGCGGGGACATCGCTCCCGCGCGACCAGATGATGGCCGTCGGAATCGCGGGGGACAGGTACTTGAAGCGGGCGAGCGCCATCGGGTTAAAGGACGAAACCAATATCCGCCCGGTCAGGCCTGTCTTTGAGGAGAAGGCGTCCCGAAAGCATGCCGCTACCGCCGCTTCCAGGCCGTAGTCCGCGGCGATGCTGCTCTTGAGCTCCACATCGTAATATAGGGACTCCCCAAACTCCTCGAAGAGCTCAGCCAGCTCTATCATGCGCTCGCTCTTCCATTTGCTCCCTTTCCAGGAGCCTATGTCGAGGGCCGATAGGTCTTTCCAGGTTGAGCGCTCGAGCTCGAGCGCCGACCCGGCGACCCGTGCCGTCGAACGATCATGGAAGACGGCCAGCTTGCCGTCGCTCGTGAGGTGGACGTCGAGCTCGATACCGGGCACGCCCATTTTGCGGGCAAGCTTGAACGCGGCCATCGTGTTCTCTGGGGCGATGGATGATAGTCCCCGGTGCGCGAACACCAGGGGCCGGGCTATTCCCGGGAAAAGAGCGAGGCGGCTCAAGGGTTCGGTCCTCCCGAGGCTCGGCGCTTAAGCGCGTCGAGCTCGGCATCGGCTTTCGCATCGGCCTCTAGCTTGGTGAAGCCCGCTTCGGTCGCCGTCCCGCCCAAAAGCTCGCCCGTCATCAACTGCAGTTCGGCAAGGAGTCTGTCGGGGTCTATGCTCCGCTCGCTCGCCTTGATCGTCGGCAGCTGCTCTCGCATCCGGTTGATCTTGGCGCGCAGCTCGGCGCGCTCCGCCTCGAGGGCCGAGACCTTGCCGGCCTCCTCCCCGAGCTTGGCCTGCGCCGCCTGGACCAGGGTCGCCATCGACTGGTCCCCGGCGGCCAGCTTGCCCTCCGCGAGGGCGACACGGCCCTTCCATCGCTCGAGCTCGACGCCTGCGTCGGCAATGTCCTTGTCCAGTCTCTTGACGTCGATCGCATAGCCGAAGATGTACTCCTTCGCTGAATCGAGGTCGAGGCCAGAAAGATCGGTATCGTCCATGCCTAGAGCTTATAGGCGACGCCCGCGCCGAAGCTCAGTCCGCCGTAGTCATTGAAGAAAGAATCCATGGAAATCCAGTATTCCACACCCGCCTCGGCGAAGGCCCGGATCTCGCGCGTGAAGAGGAAGGAGGCGCGCAGGTATGCCTGTCCGCCGATATGCGAGAGCCAATCGGTCGAGGAGGATTTATCGAGGACTAGAAGGTGGGCATAGCTGGCCCCGACCCCGCCGAAGGGCGTCAGGGTGAGGCGGCCCATATAGAGGTTGAACTCGCCGCCCACGATGCCGTTGACTGGAATTATGGAGAAGAGGCCCCATAGCCCAGAAGTAATATCGCTTATAGGCACTTGCACCGCGGCATAGGGCCTAAAGCCATAGAATCCTCGGGCTAAGACGACCTGTAGGCCCGGCAAGGGAGTACCGCCTGCCAAGTGGAAGTAGCCCTCGGCATCTATGCCTAGGCGGGGGATTTCGTGGAGCTGGACATCCTTGGTGACTTTAATCGATGAATAGACGACCTGGCCGGAGGAAACCTCGGAACCGACATCCTTGATAGTTACGAGTCCGACTTCGGAATTGTTCTGGAAACCCTCGACGGACTGGCTGACCATGATCGAGTACTCGTCGCCCTTTTTAATGCCCATATTTTGGCCGAGCTGGAGTTTAATCTCGCCGTGAGACGCCGCGAGGACGCGGGTGTCGATCTGGAAGGCGGGGACCTTGCGCACTTCGTACTGGAGCTGCATCGGGATGGCCTCGATCGCGTTCGAGATCGACTTGTTCTGGTTGTCCTTGTCGCTTCCCGCGCTCTTGACCTCGGCGATGCCCAGGACCGATCCGCCGGAGCCGACGTCGATGAAGGTGATGTTGGTCTTGATGTCGGTTTCCCATTCGAACTTGTTCGAATTGTAGCGCGAGTTGAATTCGGTGACTATCGGAGTAGCGATAATGAAGGAACCCACGAGCTTGTCGAACTCGGCCTCGGTGAGGGTGGCCTCGCCGAACTGGTACTTCTCGGGAACTACGAAGTTGGCCTCTTTGGCCTTCTTGAGGGTGTCTATGAACTGCTGAAGCCCGCCGGAGGACAGGCGCTCCGTATAGCCGAGGATGTTGAATCGGCCCAGATCGACGAAGACTTTCTGCATCTCGATATCGATGCTGCCGAGCGTTTCGAGCGGTATTGACCAGCCGTAGTATCCTAGGGCGAATATGGCGACATCTTTCTTCTCGCTGACCGTCGGCGCTTGGGCGGCGAGAGAAGCCGCGGATAATGCCGCCATCAACAGCCCTGTTATTAGTATCCTGGTTCGCTTCATCTTTCCTCCTGATTATCGCGGGGACCTGCTTGGCTGACCCCCGTCTTCCATTTTCCGCGCCATTAGCGGTTCCTGTCAATAGAAGTAGTTAAGCCGCCTTGCCTCTATATAGGCTCAGGCGATATCGTGGGTTCCAGTTATGCGGCGATCCTACCTTGAAACCGGCCTACCAATAGCGGCTCTTGCCACTGTCCCTGGGGAGTCGGCTCTGGCTGTCATACGCGCGGCCGGCCCCGGCGCCGTAGAGCTCGCCGCCGCCCTTTTTTCGAGGCCGACGGCCCTTGTCGGCGCTCGAGCTCTGTCCCTCGTCCACGGCGAGCTCGTCGATCCGGCGAGCGGAGAGGCGGTGGACGAGGTACTCGCGGCCGTTTTCCGGGCGCCGGCCGGCCCCATCGGCGAAGACGGCGTCGAATTCTACTGCCACGGCTCTCCCGCAGTTATCCGGCGAGTCCTGTCCCTTCTCGAGGATGCCGGTTTCGCGCCCGCTCTGCCGGGCGAGTTCAGCTTCCGCGCCTTTCTTCACGGCAAGACCGACCTCGTCAAGGCGGAGGCAGTTCAAGAGCTCGTTCGCGCGGGGAGCGAGGGGGCGAGAGCCGAAGCGCTTCGCCGCCTCGAGGGCGGGCTTTCGCGGGCCCTTGCCTCCTCGCGCGAGGCTATCGTCGATCTTCTCGCCGAGGCCGAAGCGAGGCTCGACTATGCCGAAGACGATGATTCGCCCGCTGGAGGCCTCGATCCCGCCTTGCTGCGGAAGCTGCGCGACCTTGTTTCCCGTCTTGCCGCGAGCTACGCGGCGGGAAGGCTCTACGAGAAGGGAGCCCGTGCCGTCGTCGCGGGAAGGCCCAACGCGGGCAAATCCAGCCTCTTCAACCTCCTCGTCCGCGAGGAGAGATCCATCGTCGGCCGCGATCCCGGCACTACCCGCGATTGGATCGAGGCGGGCATCGAGCTGGGCGGCCTGCCGCTTCGGCTCATCGATACCGCCGGCCTGCGCGAGGCCTCGGGAGAGGTCGAAGCCGAAGGCGTGTCGCGCAGCCGCCGCCTCGCCGAAGAGGCGGAGGCGGTAATCTATCTCATCGACGGCATCGACGGACTCGCGCCCGAGGACGAGGCCTTCCTGGAATCGCGGCCCGATGCCCTGCGCGTCTGGAATAAAACCGACGACCCGCGCTGCGCGCCGACGCCGCCCGGCTTCCTCAGTTTTTCGGCGGCGACGGGCGAAGGCCTGCCCGGACTTACCGACGCGTTGCGCGAACTCGTCGCTCCGCGCTTCGGCGCCGATCCGGAGTCGACTTGGACAGAGTCGAAGGGCGGCCTCAGCCTAGAGCCTGGCATCCGTGTCGCGAGCGAGCGGCAGAAGCTTCTTCTCGATCGGGCGGAGGCCGCTCTCGGTACGGCCTTGGCGGGCCTCGACGCGGGAACGCCCCTGGACGCTCTCGTGCTCGATCTGCGCGAGGCGGCCGACGCCCTCGGCGAAATCACCGGAGAGGTCGCTTCCGATGAAATCCTCGAGGCGGTTTTCTCACGCTTCTGCTTGGGTAAATGAGGCCGCGGTGGATTACGAGGCGATAGTAGTAGGCGGCGGTCACGCGGGGCTCGAGGCGGCCCTCGCTTTGGCGCGCCTGGGCCGCAGGACGCTCATGGTGACGCAGGACATCGAGGCGATCGGCCGTATGTCCTGCAATCCCTCGATAGGCGGCCTCTCCAAGGGCAACCTCGTCCGCGAGATAGACGCCCTCGGGGGCCAGATGGGCCTCCTCATCGACGCCTCGATGCTTCAGTACCGCGTGCTCAACCGTTCGCGAGGGCCTGCGGTTCAGGCGCCGCGCGCCCAGGCCGACAAGGCACTGTACGCATCCCTAGCGCGGCGCGCCCTCGAGTCGCAGTCCGGCCTCGAGCTATTGATGGATACTGTCATCGACCTTCTCCTCGATTCTTCGGGCAGGCGCGTCGAAGGCGTAGTCACAGAGCGCGGCGGGCGCATAGGCTGCCGCGCTCTCGTTCTTACGACCGGGACATTCATGGAGGGGCGGCTTTTTATAGGCGAGTGGAGCGCGTCGGGCGGGCGGCTCGGCGAAAGGGCCGCCGTGGGCCTGGGCGATTCCCTCCGGCGCCTAGGCTTTCGCGTCGGCCGGCTCAAGACGGGCACACCCGCGAGGGTAAAGGCCGCTTCCCTCGACTACGGCGAGATGGAGAGGCAGGACGGCGAGGAGCTCGCGCCCTTCTCCTTCGCGAACGAGGTCGTCGTGCGGCCGAATTTGCCTTGCTGGGTAACCTACACCAACGCCCGGACGCATGCGATCATCCGCGCGGGCCTCGGACGCTCGCCGCTCTATGGCGGCGCCATAAAGGGCAAAGGCCCTCGCTACTGCCCCTCGATAGAGGATAAGGTCGTGCGCTTCCCCGACAGGGAACGTCACCAGGTCTTCGTGGAGCCCGAAGGCGAGTATACCGACGAGATGTACCTCAACGGCCTTTCTTCCTCCTTGCCCGAGGATGTGCAGACCGCCTTCATTCGCAGCCTTCCCGGATTGCGGCGAGCCGTGATCGTTAGGCCCGCCTACGCCGTCGAGTACGATTACCTCGACCCCTCGCTGCTGTACGCGTCTCTCGAGTCCAAGATCGCGGCCGGCCTCTTCGTGGCGGGCCAGACTAACGGCAGCTCTGGCTACGAGGAGGCGGCCGCTCAGGGCCTCGTCGCGGGCATTAACGCCGCACGCTCCCTCGCGGGAGAACCAGCGGTAATCCTATCCAGGGCCGAGGCCTATATCGGCGTCCTAGTGGACGACCTCGTCACCAAAGGCATCGACGAGCCCTACCGTATGTTCACCAGCAGGGCCGAGCGGCGTTTAGCCTTGAGGCACGACACGGCCGACGCGCGGCTCACGCCGGTCGCCGAGTCGATCGATCTAGCCTCGCCGGCGAGGCTGGAGCGCTTCGAGCGCAAGAAGGCGGGGATCGCGGAGATACGCGGCCTTATAAACGGGCGTCGCATAACGCGCGAGGACGCCGCGAGCCTGGCCGCCCTCGCGCCTCACGCCGGAGAAAGCGCCGCCGCCGCCCTTCGCGACCCCGCCCTGCGCGATTGCCTCGGCGTCCTGCTGCCCGATCTCGAGGCGCGTTTTCCCCGACTCTGGATCGAGACGGCCGAACTCGACGCGCGCTACGCCGGCTACGAGGAAAAGGAAGCGCGGCTGGCGGGGCGCATGGAACGCTCTGAACGGCAGAGGATACCTGAGGGTTTCGATTATCGCGGCGTGGCGGGACTCTCGGCCGAGGCGACGCAGAAGCTCATGGCCGCGCGGCCCCTAACCCTAGGCCAGGCGGCCCGAGTGCCCGGGGTCCGGAGCGCCGACGCGGCCCTGCTCATGGTGGCTCTCATGCGAAAAGCAAAATAATACCCGTGAAGCCAAAAGAATCCACAGAGAGCTTACTTCTTCTCTATCCCAAGCATCGCGGCGAGATCTTCCTTGGCCTTGTCGAGGGCCGCCTGGTACTGAGCGCGCGCGGAGCTGACGTTCTGCTTGTAGAAGGCCGCGAATTCGGGGTCGGACATCGGGTCGATGCGCACGTCCTGCCCCATCCTGGCGGCCATCTGCCTCTCCTTCTCGCGGATCTTGGGTCCCCACTGTTTTTTGATGGCCTGCTCGACGTTCTTCATGTCGTCAAGATACTGTTTGAAGAATCCCGCCAGCTGCTGAAAAAGGGCCTGTACGCGCTTGTCCGCGACAGCCGAGCCTACGCCGCCTAGAAGCCCGGTGCCCGAGCCGGCGGCGAGGGCGGAGAAGCCGGCGCAGAGCATATCGAGCTTTTCTGTTGAAGCGTCGTTGACGGGAAGCTGAATCTGCGACGCGAGGACGTCGAACATCCCCTCTCGTACAGGAGCCCTCTTATCCTTGGGAAACTTCCCCAGCTTTTCGTCGAGGGACCCCGACTCGGGATCGTCGATGTAGCGTCCGGCCGCTTTCTTTCCCTCGACTCGCAAGGCGTTGGCCTCGAGCGCGGCCTCGTCTACCTTGATATCTTTGGAACGCTCGAGGGCTATCTCGAGCGCACTCTTAATCATGGCCATGTTGACGCTCCTATAATGACTATGAAGTTCTTGGAAGTTCGCGCGTGAAGGCAATGGCCTTGTCGACCATGCTGAGAAGCACGATCGCCGCCGTCGCCCACTCCAGCGCTACGATCAATTCTATTCGGCCCAAGCCGAAGATGAGCCTGGTTACCTCTAGCGCATAGAGCACCATGATGGAAGCTACGGCGGCCTTGCCCATGAATGTCGTCTTCGGCTCGATCCTCTTGTTGATGAAGATGAGGATGAATACGAAGGTAACTTGCAACCCAAGGCGCGCTGTCACGAGGAGAAAAAACCAGGGTGGCACTAGCTTAAAGTAATAAAAGACAATGGTGAGGACAATGAGGAGGGCGTAGTCGCTCGCGCTGTCTAGCATTTTCCCGACTCTAGTGACTTCCCCGGCCTTGCGGGAAATGTACCCATCCGCGAAATCGGTAGCGAACACAATGACGACTAGGCCCAGCAGAGGCAGGCGGATGCGGTAATCTTTCGCCGCCAAAATCAAGAAAAGCAGGGTGGGCATGCTCGTTACCCTGAAGAGCGTAACGGCATTCGCGAGGTTGACTCTCCCCAAGCGCTCGCCGGAAGGTTCCTTGACGAAGTCGTTCTTGAAGACAAAGAGCATCGTGAGCAGGAGGGCATAGAAGGGGAGGGCGACAAGGAGGAACACGGGACCATAGCGCAGCGAGAACCCGCGAGGGACGGCCGAATCCGAAGGGACGGCCATCGCCGCGAAAGAGAAAAATATAAACAACTGCAAGGCAGCGAAGAGGCCCATCGTGGCGAGAATGCTCTTTCCGAGTCTGTCCATCGCGCTCGTCTCCGCCTTCCCGCAGCCAGACCGGGCATAGGCCAATCTTGACGGCGAATAATACAACTTGACACCGGCGCTGTCAAATACCCATACTTTGCCAATGACACTGGCCGACAAGCTCACGGCGAGCCGACTCGTGCTCGCGCCGGTCTTTTTCGCTGTGTATCAATGGGGCGGGAGTATTGGCGCGGTTCCCTATATCGCGATTCTCTGGGCCCTCTTTCTCGTTATCGAGATCAGCGATCTGTTCGATGGCCTCGCCGCTCGCCGCAGCGGAACGGTGAGCGATTTTGGCAAGCTTTTCGATCCTTACGCGGACGTGTTCGCGCGCATCACCTATTTCGTCTGCTTCGCCCTCAGCGGGATTATGCCAGCATGGGTGTTCGTCGTCATACTCTACCGAGAGCTTTCGATCAATTTCATTAGGATGCTTCTCGCGCAACGGGGCATCGCGATGGGCGCGAGGTCGGGAGGCAAGCTCAAGTCCGTCACCTATATGGCGGCGGGCGCGGCTTCGCTTATTTTCGTCAGCGTGAAAGAGCTCGCGCTCATACCGATCGCCTGGCACTCCATCGAAATCGCGATCTACGCTCTTTACTCCCTCGCCGCTGTCCTCGCCCTTGTCTCTTTCGCGGATTATTTCGTCCAATACCGCAAACTCACCGCGCTTCACTCATGAGGCTGCCCAGACCCATAGCCGAACTGCCTAGAAATGATGCCCAAGGCATACGCTATGTCCTATTCGATATCGATGATACGATAACCGAGAAGGGGCTTCTGCCCGAAGAATCATACTCCGCGCTATGGGCACTCCGCCGAGCCGGCGTCGCCGCGGTTCCAGTCACGGGTCGGCCAGCGGGCTGGTGCGATCTCATCGCGCGGCAGTGGCCTGTCGCGGGCGTCGTGGGAGAGAACGGCGCCTTCGTTTTTTATATGGAAGGCGAGCGCCTCGAGCGTCTCTTTCATCCCGCCGCGCCCGAACCGAATTCGTCGCGCGAACGGCTTGCGCGCCTCGCCGCCGAGGCGATGGCGGCCGTGCCTGGGCTTCGCCTTTCCAAGGATCAGCCGTATCGGCTTTTCGACCTCGCGCTCGACTTCGCGGAAGAACCGCCGATTCTCCCTTTAAAGGAAGCCTTGCGCGTAAAAAACATCTGCGAGGCATCGGGGGCTCGGGCCAAAGTAAGCTCGATCCACGTAAACACCTGGTTCGGCGATTATGACAAACTTTCGATGTCCGAGCTTTTCCTCAAAAGCATTCTCGGTTGGGATCCGATACTAAGCCCGCGCGCGGTGATATTTTTCGGGGATTCGCCCAACGACGAGCCGATGTTCCGACGTTTTGAACTTTCCTGTGGTGTCGCCAATGTGCGTCATTTCGAGGGAATGATGGAATGCCCGCCGGCTTACATCACGGATATGCCATACGGAACGGGTTTCGCCGAGGCATGCACCTATATCTTGGGCTGTCGAACTTCGGCCGATAGTCGCCCGCGGGAGTCGAAGCAGTGGGGAAAAGGTCGAGGTGCTTGACAGCGGCAGGTGAATTACGATATTTTTATTGAACATCCATAAAGCATGATGCGGCGATTTCAAGCGTATCAAGCGATCGATAATCAAACAGCGGAAGGCATTCGGGCGGCGCCCGGTTCTTGGTAAGAAGTACCAAGACAAGCGGGGGTCGGTTTTTGTCGCCTTATGGCGATTAGCGATTGACAGAGAATAGAGAGCGATGGTATAGAGTAGCGCCTTCTGGCACGGAAATTGCTTAGAAGGCAGCAGGGTTCCTTTACAGTAAA